>JGI2171J19970_10000332_pt1 | contig 24109 bp, 22 predicted proteins | sample DeeMarSWOR324_28_FD_19970 | JGI IMG/M metagenome (IMG submission 19970) | reverse complement strand
CCCCACAAAAATACACGTTTCTGCACACAAAACCCACCGCCCCCACCCCAAATTGCACCAAAAACCCCCACCCCAAAAAAACTTATCAACACCAAAACCCCCCCTACGAACACATGGCCGCCCCCGAACTCGAAGCCCTACACACGAGGCTACAGACCCTCCACAAGAGGCTCAACGACGGCGAATGCACAGCCGACGAGCTGGCCACCTACATACAGGAGATCGACCAGAAGAAGAGGGAGCTATCCGAGATCCGGGGAAAGATGTACAGCATGTATATCAACATCAAGCTCAAGGAGATGTACGAAGCATCCAAACGAAAGTAACCCCCAACTCATATACAAAAAACGCTTGTACCGAGTAACCGGGGAACAGCTACTTCCGTTTCATCTCCTCGATCAACTGGATCAAACGCTCGACGTTCTTCCTCTTATGGAAAACCTCGATATACCTCTGCCCAGACAAGTCAGCCTCCTCACCGAACACAGGCAGAAAAGGCGAAACAAACACCCTGCTCATCGACCCACCTATAAACGCGAGAGGCTTCGAGGCCTCCAAGAATAAAACAGCCGCCGTCTCCAAACCAAGCCTGTGAATCCTCTCCGCGACGCCCCTGATGATCTCCTCCTCCTCCTCGTCGCTGAGCTCAAACTCGTCAAAAAACATAGAGACCACCCAATAATACGGCTCGACGATACTAAAACTATCGCCCAAACAGACCAAACACAGAATAAAATGGGAAAAGAAATTATTCGGGGGTAAGCTTCTCCAGCAGCTCAGGGTACCGCTTATGCAGCAGCCACGTCGAGACAATCATCACCACAACGACCACCACCGTCACGGCGCCGTTGGGGTAGTAAGGCTGAATATACGACTGCAAGTGACCCAGCAGAAGCCCAAGCCTGCCCATGTACGTCTGCGCGAAAAGCACGCCGAAAGACAGGTACAGTATGTAGCGGCCAATCCTGTTAGCTTGCTGCAGAGGACCCTTCATCTCTGTCGTGTAGAAGTAGAAAGTGAACACGAACAGCACAGAGAGCACCACAGTTAAGTTGACGACGAAGTCCCACCAAGTAGCCAGCCCCATCAAAGGCAGAATCGTAGCCTTGATCTGGTTGATGATCCCGCTGAAGATCTCCGCCCGCACGCTTACGGCTATACCCGCAGCCGTGGCGATGGTGATGGGAATCCTGGCAAGATGCACAGTATCCCTGTGAACCCTCAGGATCATCATCAACCCAAGAATCACCGAGATTATGGTCGGCCAGTTAGCAGCCGGATCCGAGAGAATCCTAGGAATAATCGTTCTGAAGAGATAATCCGTGGCGACAACCACCGACAGACCGATCGCCGTACCAACGAAAGCGTGCTCAGCGAAAGCGAACCAGGGGCTATCGACCCCAGACAGTATCATGTATAGACCGAAGGTCGTCACCGTACCCAGGATGAGTATCCCGCCGTTGTAAAGATCAACCATTCTCATGCCTCCTTCTGAAGCCTCGTGTAGCCATAGTAGCCGACGTTGCCGAGGACCATCAGTAGGATCAGGAAGAACTGAACCACGCTGAAGGCATCCATCTGCGTCAACGCGTACCCCGGGTAGTCAGCAAGGAACTGGTACTCCGCCGCCCCACGTATACTTGGGACAATACCCGCGTAGTTACCGGCGTTGTACTGCACCTTCGCCCCAGCCACCATGACACCGATCTGAGATTGAACCACCGGCGTCCCGTACTCCAAGAAAAAGTAGTTCATGAAGTCACCTGCGCCGTCATCCGAGTCGAAGCTAATCACCAAGTCAACGTCACGAGCGTGAGTAATGTCGTGGGAGTCGAAGAACTCAGAGACGTCGTTGCCGTACCAGTCGTTGTTACCCAGGGCGGGTCTGAAATCAGCGGAAAGCGACGCGACCCACTTGAACAACCCAGGATAGTAACCCATGTTGATGTAATCCGTGCCGTACTGTTTACCGTTGATCTCGTAGTACGGAAAGTCTGAATGTCCTGCCATGAGCTCCCCGTTGTTAGCTATGATCCCCTCCAGCATGATGGGGGCCTGGTCTGCCGTCGCGGTGAAGATCACCAGCACTCCCTCCTTCTGGAACACGTGATCAATCATCGAGTTGCATGCGCCTTGGAGCTGAGCGTAGCCTGAGGCGGATAGACAGAAGTTAATTATCACGAGGTCACCAGGTTCGAGGCTGTCCACCAGCTCATAGGTATGCCTCACCTCTGGGCTAATGGCCAGAGGCAGCCCAAGCGGATAGATGAGGAGAAGCGCCGTCAGTAGAAAGACCGCTGCGTAGTAGACCCTTCTGTCGATGTGCGCCATCATCTTGAATATGTTTGACATTTTACTCCTCCTCCCTGCTGGCCACGCGTCTAACCAGTCCCACCAGGGCCATCTCCTGACCCAACATGAGACGTATGGCTAGAACGACTGACCCTATCGCGAGGCTCACGCTGAATACGCGTGTAGCTGCCATGGCTATGGTGTCCTGTAGGTATATCGCCACTGGACCGGCCCAAGGAGCAAGCACCTCTCCTAGCGGAGCCTGTTTCAACAGAATGAACAATGCTCCGAAGGTAAGCAGCGCCGACTCTAGGCTGTTCACCCTGAACGCCCTCGCTCCCGCCGAGGTCAAGTAAAACACAAGTATTGCGTAGATCGTTGCGTCACCCGGTATGACGAAGGCCCATTGCAGGAACTCGAAGATGACGTTAGTCTTGCCAATCCCCAGTCCTATAACCACCATCGCCCATGAGAGAACCAGTATAACGACCGCATAGAACCATCCTTTCCGCCTTCTCTGGATCCGGACGACTTCTCTGCGTGTAGCCGTGATGAACCCTACCCACACTGCAAACGCGGCGATGATGACTATGGTATCCATGAACCAGTTTTCCAGGTTAGTCATTGCCTGAGGTACTTCGAAGAAGTAAGGTATGTATAAGAAGACCGAAATTAAGACTATCAGCACCACGAAGAACTCTTTCCTTCTTAATATTGACATTTTTTCATCACCTCTAACTACTCAAGAACGTGATCACAGCTTCGTTGGCGAACGAGAGAGTAATCACCCCTAGGACCAGTATGCCTATCAACACCATCTTCATGATGTCCTGCGTCCTGATGGTAGCCAGCTGCCCAGGGTCCCTCGAAAGGTACGCCCCCGCAGCCAGCATCTCCTCGCCTATCATGACATAGTCAGAAGACGCTGCGAGACAGGCAATGTTAGACAAGTATGTGGTACCGCTGATCACCATGGCGCCAACCTCGTGACCAACCTCGGATATGTATACAGCTGACGCGTACTGGACACCCACCATGATGTTCGTCGCCGGTTTCTCACGCAGCATCATTCCACAATAGGCAGACGCCCAGGCGAACTGCCTTCCACTGAAGAACGGCATGTCGTCGATGTTGAAAGCCGCCTCTTTGCCTTCAAGCTTGTACTGTGTCTCAACTAGGTCACGCGCAAGCTCCATCGTGGTATAGCTTTCAGCGGAACCCCCCATGGGGGCTAACAACCTTAGGTCGTTTCTTGCACATAGTTTTGCTGTATAGGATAATATGCTCAGGCCTGCCACTGTCGAAGCGCCTATGCCTGAAGGCGACATCCCTGGAGACGCTATCACTGGTTTTCCTAGCTCGGTTGCCCTGCCTACTCCTTCTTCGATAGCATCTATTGCTGGTACGCGGCGTATGTAAGGTACTTTTTTGTTTCGTACGTAGTACGCTGTAAGTGCTAATGCTACAAGGAAAAATATCAGTCCTGATAATTTTCCTTCAACTATTGGAGAAATATGAAGAACCATTGTTTTTCCAATAATACACTTGTTAGTATATATTATAAATAATTTCTGCGAAATTTAGATGTATTGAATTAAACTTAAAACACTATAATGCTTTTCTCTTTCTTTAAAGTGATAATTTTTTACATTAAAAATATTTTTTTAGATATTCAATAACAACTATCACTCATAAACACCACTTTATATTTATCAACATCCGTCCTCAATCTTCACATTCATTCAACAGGATTATTATCCTTCTTATTTTATCGCTTCACCAACCATGGGTACAAAATTAACTTTAGCCATGTAGGTTACTACAAGTTCTTCACCTTGTTTCTCTATCAGAGTCAACACCTGAAAATACTCCGTGCTTCCCAAAGGAAGAACCAGAAGACCTCCATCCTTAAGCTGCTGGATAAGGTAAGGAGGAACATGATTCACGGCGCAGGTGATTATGATGGCGTCATAGGGGGCGTACTCCTCCCAACCAAAATACCCGTCCGCCCATCTCACATGGACGTTATTGTATCCAAGCCACTTCAGCCGCTCCTCAGCGCTTTTCGCAAGTATCTCTCTGATCTCTATAGTATACACTGTATCACAGAGTTCCGCCAGTATCGCGGCCTGGTAACCCGAGCCCGTACCTATCTCCAGAACCTTCTCCGAGCCATTCAACCTAAGCGACTCGGTCATCAAGGCAACCACATACGGAGAGGAAATGCTCTGCCCCTCCGCGATTGGTAGACCATGATCACTGTAAGCCTCTTTTTCAAGGGTTTTGTAAGGCAGAGGATAATCTATCACCGGGTCTTGTTCTCCGATGTTCACGTCGATGAGCCAGGGACATACATACAAGTGTCTAGGAACCCTGCCCATTACTTCAAGAACCTTCTCGTCTTTGATGTTCTTCTCGTCTCGTAGATAGCTGATCATCTCGGCTCTTGCTTCCTCGAAATCGTCGTCGCCATTCGCAAAGAACCGTGAATAAACGAGGAACGCAGAGGCGGATACAAACAACAACGCAATTACTGCGTATCTCGTCTTAATGGACTGCAAAGCAACAGACTCGCTATATACTCCTATGAATGTTTAATGAAGATTTCTCAGAAAAACTCTCTTGCATGCTCATTGACGATCTGAAATATTTTCAACTCTTTTTCCCTTGGGAATAGTCTGGTCTTATGCAACCTGAAGAATGACTAAGAGGAAAATGATTTTGCCTAAAGACCTCAATGGTATCCTGAGAATGAACGATTGGGCGCGTAGATGTGCTGGCATTTTTCTATTGTCAACTGCCACGCTGATGCTTCAAGTAACCTACACGAGAGTCTTCTCGATAGCGCTATGGTATCATTTCGTGTGGATGATAGTGAGCATTGCATTACTGGGGTTCGCCATCAGTGGAACATTTTTATCGATTTACCACCAGTTCTTAGAGAAAAACATCGATCAATTGCTCACATTCGTCTCCGCCGGGTTCTCTCTAAGCGTCATAATCACATACATATTATCAAACCGGATACCGTTCGATCCAGTTACCATAGCCTGGGACAACCTGCAGCTGCTGTACATCAGCCTGTATTATCTTCTCCTAACGATCCCGTTTTTCCTCAGCGGCACGGCTCTGGCACTGGCCATCGAAAAGTCGGAGACAAGGATCAACCTGGTCTACTTCTCAAGTTTCATAGGCTCCGCCGTTGGGTCGGTCCTCGTCCTACCTTTGTTTAATCCTCTGAGTGGCCCCGGAGTCATCGTGGCTACATCGATCATTGGAGTACTGTCTTCGTTGGTTTTTTCAAGGAAACTTGACAAGAAAATAAACCTATCATTGGTCGGTTGGACCCTGACACTCTTGATCCTTCTGCCTCTCTCTGGTTCAGTGATGCCCATACACATTTCACCGTACAAGAGCCTCAACGTTGCTCTGAGGTACAACGACGCCAACCTCATAGAAACACGTTGGAACGCCATCTCGAGAGTGGATGTCGTTGAGAGTGGGTACGTAAGATATGCGCCGGGTCTAAGCCTCCAGTACGACGAAACCATACCCGAGCAGATTGGCATCTTCGTTGACGGCGAAGGGTTAAACGCCATCACAAAGTACAACGGTGAGCCGTCGTCACTATCCTTCACAGGGTATCTCCCATCCACTCTGCCATACCGGCTGGTCGAGAAGCCGAACACACTAGTCATCGACTCCGGAGGCGGGTTAGGTGTGTTATCCGCCCTGTACTTTAATTCTAGCAAAATCTACGCCGTAGAAGAGAACCCCCTCATAATAGACTTGGTGAGAGACGAGTACTCTTCGTTTTCAGGTTATATCTACGACAACGATAAGATAGATGTCTCTGTCTCAGATGGTAGAAGCTTCATCGAGACCAGTAAGGAGAAATATGACATCATAGAACTCTCGATGACGGGCGGTGCCTCAGCGGCGTCAACGGGAATCTATGCCCTATCCGAGAACTATCTATACACCGTAGAATCCTTCACGTCCTTCATAGAGCGTCTCTCTGAAGACGGGTTTCTCTCTGTCTCGAGGTGGTTACTCCCACCACCACGAGAAGATGTTCGAATGGTGTCGTTGGCTGTTTCGTCCCTCGAATCTCTGGGGGTGCCCAACCCAGAGGAGCATCTAGCCGTGATACGATCTTGGGGGACCATCAACCTCATCGTAGGGAAAAGCCCTCTAAACCCACGGCAAACAGAGTCCATCAGGCTTTTCTGCAGGGAAATGGGGTTCGACATCGTACATGTGCCTGGGGTGGAAGCCTCTGAGGTAAACATCTACAACAGGTTCCCCGAGCCCATCTACTACGACACAGTCCAAAAGCTCCTACACAGCGAGGCCAGGGAAAGCTTCTACCAGAGCTACCTCTACAACATAGAGGCGTCCACAGACGAGAAGCCGTTCTTCTTCAATTTCTTCAAGTGGGACAGGATTGCCGAGACCTACAGGAGTCTCGACGAGAAGTGGCAGCCGTTAATAGAAGGCGGTCTCCTAGTACCTGTAGTCCTGGTTCAGGCGTTGCTGCTCTCCATCGTCTTCGTTCTTTATCCCCTGCGTCGGGTTAAACTGACTGGGTCCAGAGAGGGCTCGGTTCTCTTGGTCTACTTTTTTTTGATCGGCTTAGGTTACATGTTCATTGAGATAACCACCGTACAGAGATTCATCCTGGTTCTGGGGAGCTCCATACGCTCAATATCCGCCGTGTTCTTCAGTCTCCTACTTTCATCGGGTCTGGGCAGCTACTACTCGAAAAAAATTGAACCGGGCAGCCGGGACCACAAGATGGTTCTACAAGCTCTGGGTGTTTTATCCATCATGTATGGTTTGATCGCTCCGTTGATTCGGTTGACGTTGGAGCTGACGTTCTCGGCCAGACTCCTGATCTCGTTCGTCATCGTCATGCCGTTGGGCTTCTTGATGGGCATGCCTTTCCCTCTGGGCATCAGACTGCTGTCAACCTCAAACAAACACTACATCAACTGGGCTTGGGCGATAAACGGATGCGCCTCTGTCTTGGGATCGATACTACCGATGATGATAGCACTATACTTTGGGTTCTCTAAGGTATACGTCTTCGCTGGGGCGATGTATCTAGCAACGCTGATACCCATGGTATTAAAATATAAGGTCTCGACGCGCGTACCAGTTTAACCTAAAAAATCATATTTTTTGGGATAAAAATGGTGATAACCTTGTTATTCCTCTATGATCTCAACGTTTGCCCGTGGGACGGTGACTACTCTCCCATCCTCCAACTCCAGTTCAATGACCCTGACACTGGAACCTGACTCCACTCTCTGCAAGTTAATTGGTAGATCCTTTACCTTGGCGATCTCTCCGAAGTAGGGCGCCCTTATCACCCTGACTAGTGACCCCTTAATCATTCCATCCGAGAACTCTTCTTTGGACTCGTCCATCTCGTCGGGGTTGTCGTAGGGAATTATTATCTCGGGTCTCAACACCCCCGCCCTTATCTGTGTGGCGCCGTTTATCGCCGACATTTTCCCCTCCATGTTTTTTAATAGGTTGAAGGTTCGTTCAGAGATGGGTAGAGCGCCGAATCCCTCGGTGGCTATCACCGTTATGTCTATGTTTTCCTCGCCAGTTATCGCGACTCCGATGTCCTCGCCCAATATTTCTATCAGATCTTCGACGTCCAACCCGCCGACGACGATTCCTTTCACTCCGACCTCCAAGGCTCTCTGATATGCCTCACCGGTTATCCCTGAACCGCCGACGATGACTTTTCCTTGATGTTCCAGACCCACTTTTTCCTCTGTCAGTAACTCCTCTGGTGACTCTACCGCAACAGCGATTTCACCGTGGTTTTCTCCTCCAAACCCGAAGATTCCCTGAATGAAAGCTGCCTTCGTCTCTATGACAGCGCCTTTTTTGGGTAACACTTTTACGACTTTACCTTTGATGTAGGCGTTGATTTCTAAAGGAACGTTGTGCTGCCTAACGATTATTTGACCGGTTAGACCTGACACGCTCTCTATCGTCCCCGAGAATGGCGCATAAACGAAGTTTTTCACGAGACCCCAAAAGGCGACGTTTTTTGCGAGTAGCTCTCCTTCCTCGAAGGTGTCTCCCTCTTTCTTGAGAGAGTAATCAAACACGTCCCCTGGGTCTACGCCGAGTATCTCGGTAACGTTCAGTATCTCTGCGTCGCCAGGTATCTCTGTTCGGGCAAGGATCGAATCGAAGTCAACTGCATCTCCCATCTCTACAATGACAGTGCCTTCGATGGGGAGTACTCTTTCTTTACTGACCTGCTCTATGCTTTTTATTTTAAGTCCTGGCGTGTATGCGTGGGCTACGTTCGGATCTTCTTTAGCTGACTGTACCATCTCGTCATCCCTCAATGATACTCATATAGCTCCAAGGTCTTGTTCCATCCCAAGATCTTGTTCATCCTTTCCTCGGGTTTTTCCGGGAGGGACAAGGGTCTTCCCCTAGCATCTATGATAACACCGACTTCGCCGCCGTGCACAACGCCTTCCATGTGTTTATTGGGGCCTTGGCCCATGTCCATCCCTTTTTTCGGATGGATCTCTATCTCGGCTGTTTCTCCTACGTCTAGAGAGATCTTCAATATGTCTCCATAGACTACGTGTTCGTTTATTGTTGTGCCGTCTGGCATGTCAAGCTTTATCTCCATTACCTCTGTTCCTTCTCTGGACTGCCCTCTCGGTGCAACTACCGTACCCAGGTGGACGAGGCAGTCTTTTTCGAATATCTGCCAAGCGGCCTTTGGATCCACCGTCGACAAGACTCCAAGATGTGGCATCATGAAGACGCTGTCTTGGAAGAGTCGTGTTATTCCCTCCGGCTGGAAGGCGTCGGTGAGGACTAAGAGAGACTGTATTCTTTTCGGCGCATGGGACAGGAGGCCTCCAGTGCCGGCGATCACCGAGAAATGCATCAGATCGATATAGGTGTCTTCTAGGCCTTGATCGAGAAGGTCTCCGACTGTTCTTTCCACCGTTACTCCTTTTAACCGTGTGGCTATGGTCTTGTGGTGCTCCAGGCCGAGCCTGAGCGCCTCCCGCGCGACGGCGTGTTCGATTATCAAGTCGTTGATTGTCTGGGGTATCGTTGTCGGCCTTATCATCTTGTTCTTGATCTCGGACTGTAGTTCGTTGACATCCTTCTCGAAGGGCAGCCACCTGAGTATGTTCTCTATTCCCGTTTCTTTGCACACGTTCGAGATGCTGTAGCTCATCCCAAGGTTTGCGCTGACGCTGCGGACAAACCTCTCCTCGTATATGGAGTAAACGTTGGTTGTTGCTCCCCCCAGTCCCACGCCTAGAACGTTTACGTTTAGTTCGTTGGCCAGAAGCTGCATGGCTATCCCTTCCCCGGCGGGCGTGGGCATGATGTCGATGTCCGTCCATTTCATGAGCTTCAAGTACCCGGGTGCGTGGCTCATGACGTGCTCCATGAACAGCTCGTGTACCGCGCGTCTTGCATGTTCGATTCTTTCTATGTTGAGTGTTGGTCGGATGTTATCGATTATCAGCAGGGAGAAGTCTTCTTCAAACAATTTTCTTACATGGTCTTGGACGTTTACGTTCCCAGCGTAGATCATAGGGAGGCTGTATCCTTCCCCTAACCTTGGTTTTGGTTTGGCTGCATAAAATATCTCAGCCATGTTGGCGACGTGTTTCACGGTTCCTCCGTCAGTGCCTCCAGCCAAGAGTATCATGTCTGGCCGTAGATTCTTTATTCGGGTGATTTTTTCGTGAGGCGGTCTACCATCATCCATGGTTAAAATATCCATGACTATCGATCCAGCGCCTAATACAGCCCTGTTCGCGCTTGCAGCTGTGATTTCCTTAACCACACCACCCACCATCATCTGTAATCCACCTCCGGCGCTGCTGGTGGTGCAGTAAAGGTCCACGCCTTTTTCGCCGTCAAAAGGCCTCATTATGTTGTCGTTGTTCTCGGACAGGATCTTGTGTTCCGTTAACTCCTCGATCTCTCGGACGGCGTTCAAAACACCCATGGTGACGTCTTCATATGGTTTCTCCACGGTGGTGGGCGCTTCGCCACTGATTATGTATCGCCACACGTCGCCTTTCTTAGCGAAGAATCTTGCCTTGGTGGTTGTGCTGCCAACGTCTGTTACAAGAATGTAACTCATTCCTTCGGCTGCGTCGTTAGATTTTTGATTATTGACCATGTGCTTCAATTAGTGGTGTCGAAATCTCTTATTAGATTTTTTAAATATCCTAGAATTATGTTTTTATCTGAATCCAGTAATACGTGAAAAAATAAGGATATTTAGGTATTTTTTACACTCATTTTAAGAAAAATTATTTATTCCGTAAAATATGTCTCATACTCGTGATTTTAAAATGAGTTTTAAAGAAGAGGTGCAAAAGAAGGTCGATGAATATAGAGATCGAATAATAGAGATCAGCGACTGGATATACGAGAACCCTGAACTTGGGAGCGAGGAGTTCAAGGCCTCGGAGTTACTCACCACGGAGCTGACCAAACATGGTTTTGTGGTAAAGAAAAACCTGTGCGACATGCCGACCGCCTTCAGCGCATCCTATAAAGGAAAAAAGGGAGGGCCAAGGATCGCCGTCCTAGCAGAGTATGATGCCTTACCCGGCATCGGCCATGGCTGTGGTCACAATCTCATAGCCGCTTCGGCGGTCGGTGCCGGAGTCGCCGTGAGCAAGCTTATGCAGCATCTGGGCGGCGAGATAATCGTGGTGGGGTGTCCCGCCGAGGAAGGGCGTGGTCCAAGCGGTAGCAGCAAGAGGGTCATGGCAGTGAAGGGCTTCTGGGATGACATCGACGCCGCCATAATGCTTCATGGCGCCCAACATTATTCCGTCGGCAGCTTAGCCCTCGCGTACTGGGGGGTCCTCATGGAGTTCGAGGGGAAGACGGCTCACGCAGCTTCTACCCCCCATCAGGGTATAAACGCTCTAAACGCAGCGGTGATGGCCTTTATGGCCGTTCACGCGATCCGACAGGAGGTTAGACGAGATGCCAACGTGGTCATCCACGGAATAATCACGGAGGGTGGGCTTGCACCCAACGTTATCCCCGACAGAGCCGTCGTAAATTTCGGGGTCCGTTCATCGGACGAGGATTATCTAGCCGAACTTGCAGACAAGATCGAGAACTGTGCCAAGGGAGCCGCGCTGGCGATGGGCGCCAAAGTAAAAGTGACTGTGCCCTCCCGAGAACGACCGAGGGGCCTAGCCACCAAGAAGCTGAACATACCCCTGATCGAGACGATGTGGGAGAATTACAAGGCCCTTGGCGCGGAGCCTTTAAAGGATTGGAGGGAGACGACCACAGCCATGCCGCGCGGGACAACAGATTTCGCCGCAGTCACTCAAACGATACCGGCTGCCAGCTCTAGAATCAAGTCAGTCCCTGACGGTGTGGCAGGGCATAGCAGGGAGCTCGCGGATGCCTCAATCACCGACGAGGCGCATGACGCCCTCATCATCGGCACCAAAGCGCTAGCCATGACTGCTGTAGATCTCCTTGAAGATCCGGAGAAAATGAAACAGGTTAAAGACTACTTCAAAAAGTAAGAGCTTCATCCCTAATTTTTTAAAAATTAGTTAATTCTTAATGCTGAACCGGCTCATTTTATACACATAGCAGATGTCAGGATTCCTGTCACACGTGCTCTGAAAGAGTTTTAAGATAGGTTTCGCTTTTCATCAAAGGCATGACAGATACTTACTCGTATACACGGTTTAGATGGAGAAAAGAAGGAGACCTTGAAAAGATAGCGTCTATGCTAGAAAAAAAATTTAAGGTCGTTAGACGCGTCATGCCGACTTCAGAGCACGACATATCTCCATATAAAGACCTTAGAGTTTCTCTCATTGTTAAGGCAGATACTTTGGACGCTTTGATTACACCGCTTAGAGCCACCCTTTCCCAAAGAGAAAAAAAAGCATTTACTGCTAAAGACATGGAATTAAGGCAACTGATCTTGGATACATTCCCTCACAGTTCGTCAACTTTTTTCCCTTGGGGATTCAGCGTGGAGCCTGCTTTTGATACAGAATGATATCATATTCAATCCCGCAGATCACCAATAACGACCTTTTCTCCACCACACACGCTTGTACGTAACCCATGTACCTAGAAAATTATTTTTTCGCGTTATAATAGCCTAGCTGTTATATAATTACCAAAAATCGGGTAGGTCTTGCGAGACAGAAGCCCAGGAATGCATTAATGGAGCCTCAGACCACCCAAACGGAATATCACTCTCCAAACATTATTCCAAGGGACCATAAAAACGAGTCTCTCATCGACAGTCGCCTATAGGAACAATCGTTCCACCGCGTTCTTTCTAAATATCTACACGGCATACAACGGGACCGAGATGAACCGCAGAACACTACTCGCACTCATACTGCTCACAGCCGTCTTCATAACCCCGGCGCTGCCACCCCTGGTCGGCGCCACGACACTGCCAGAGACCGTGCAGACACACACCGCGGTCCTAAACTACTACAACGCCGCCCGCACTATACTCTACACGGCCCTTGCCCTCTCGGGCGCCAACGTCGCCTTCGCGTACCAACTCTACAAGAGGACGCCCCAGGGAAAAGACCTATAGCCCCCAGAACCTAGGGACGACCGCGCAGGCGACGACCAAACTCCAGAGAGGATAGAACACAAACGTCCCGGCGTAGCTATATAAGATTTGTAGATCACTCCCACAAACAAGGCAATATAGGCACCCCCGAGACCTCCCCTAATGCTCCGGGAGGAACCAAGCTGTCAGCCGTCCTAGACAACCCACGCTCATGCGACGAGTGTGGTTCCACCGCCCTCGTCACCGACAACGAGACAGGCGAACTCGTCTGCACCCAGTGCGGCGCCGTACTCGTCGACACCATCATCGACCAGGGCCCAGAGTGGCGGGCCTTCGACCTTGAACAACAGCAAAAGCTCACACGCGTCGGCGCCCCCCTCACCCTCACTATCCACGACAAGGGCCTCAGCACCACCATAAGCTGGCAGAACCAGGACGCCACAGGCCGCAAGCTCACCCCCCGGGAGCAGGAGCGACAATACCGCCTCCGCAAATGGCAGCGCCGAACAAGCTCCAACGACTCCACCCAGCGAAACCTCACTCACGCGTTATCCGAGATGAACAGGATCGCCCATAAGCTCAACCTCCCCAAGAGCGCCACCGAGACCGCCGCCATGATATACCGCAGAGCCATCCAGAGGCAGCTCATCCGTGGCAGAACCATCCAATCCGTAGTGGCCAGCGCCCTCTATATGGCGTGCCGCCAGTGCAACATCATACGCAGCCTCGAGGACGTAGCTAAGGCAGCCAACATAAGCCGCAAGGAGGCTGCCCGTAACTACAGGTTCCTCTACAAGGAGCTCCAGCAGGACGTGCCCCCCGTCGACCGCGATAACCTCATCACCAAGTTCGTGAGCAAGCTCAGGATCAGCGGCCCCACCGAGCAGCTCGCCCGAGCCATCCTCGAGGAGGCCGGCGAGAAGAAGCTGACCATCGGCCGAGCACCCGAGGGCATCACCGCCGCCTGCATCTACATCGCCTGCAAACTCAACAAGGAGGAGCGAACCCAGGGCGAGATAGCCAAGACAGCCCAGATAACAGAGGTAACCATAAGAAACCGGTACAAGGAGCTCATCAAGAACCTCGACTTCATAGTGGAGCTCTAAAAATGATGCCCCAGGTACGCCACCTCATGAACCGCGACCCCGTCACCATAGACCACACCTACACCGTACGCGAGACCGCTCACATGATGATAGACTTCGGCATCGACACCCTCATAGTGACCGACCTCGACCAGATCCTCGGCGCCGTCACCTATCGGGACCTCTTGGAGTACCTCCTTGCCCCCGGCTTCGACCCAGACGACGTCACCGTAGGTGAGATAACGGACGAAGCTATAACCCTGGTCCGCCCAACCACCAGCCTCGGCGACGCCGCCGAGATAATGCTCGAGGACGACCGCACCACCCTCCCCGTCGTCGACGACGACCTCGTAGGCTACATCAGCTTCACAGATATACTAAGGGCCATACACCTAGCCAAGCCCAGGGCGCAGCCGAATTCCTTCGACCCTGCCCACTACATCATATAGGCTTCCTGTAGTTCAGCTGGTAGCAGACCAGGCCCCCGTGCTCCTCCTCAAGCACGAGCCCCGCCTCCTCGGCCCACCGCTTCTCCGTGCCCCTTAAAGGGTAGTCTGGGTCGAACAACAGCTCCGAGAGGCTCAACAGGCCACCCGGCTTCAGCACCCTCCGACACTCCTTGAGCGCCCCCACGGGGCTAGGAATCTCTGGCAGCGTCGCAATCATATACACCCTGTCGATGGACGAGTCGGGGAAGCTGAGGCGGAACACGTCCTCGACGCGGGCGTCCACGTTGGTCAACCCCTCCCGATCAGCCCTCTCCCTCAGCCTCTCCACCACGTAGGGCGAGATGTCGCAGCCGTAGACAGTCCCCGGCGCCACTCTCCGCGCCACCTCGAAGGTGTAGCTGCCCTTCCCGGGCCCAATCTCCAGGACACTCATCCCCGGCTCAAGCCCCAGTCGCTCCGCGAACTCAGCCGGCGGCTGTATGAACCTCCGCCTCAACGGGTTATCTATGAGCTGCGTCATGAATGCCGGGATGGGGAACCGCCACCGCCGACGTACCAGCCGCCCCAAAGTCTGCGACAACACAATGTATCCCAGGAAGACGTAGAGGAGCAGCCTGAGCGCATCCATCTATAACGATATCTCTATCAACCCTATCTTTATGTCCTCCCACCCCACTAGAACCACCCATGAAGCCCAGGGTCGCCGTGGTGAAGACAGACATCGGCGTCAAGGAGGCAGCCCAGAGGGCCGTGGAGCTCCTCGGAGGCATCGAGGCGTTCATAGAGCCGGGCGAGACCGTGCTCCTCAAGCCCAACATATTCACCGTGCTGGAACCAGACACCGGCGCCACCACCGACATGAGGGTCGTCCTGGGAGTAGCCGAGCTCCTCCAGCGGCAGAACAGCCGCTGCGTCCTCGGCGAGTGCCCCGCCACCGGCAGCTACACACGCCCCGACATAGTGTTCGACGGCCTCGGCGTCAGGGAGCTGTGCGAGAAAAACGACATCGAGATAAACGTCCTCGACAGGGACCCACCCGTCAGGTTCACAGTGGATGGCGACGTGCTGAAGGAGCTGTGGTTCCCCGAGGCCGCCGCCACGCACCCCGTCATCAGCTTCCCCAAGCTCAAGACCCACCAGCTCACCACCCTCACCTGCGCCGTCAAGAACCTCTTCGGCCTCCAGCAGGGAGGCACCAAGGCCCACCACCACGTCTCGGTGGCCAACGACCCAGAGTCCTTCAGCAGGCTCCTCATCGACATCTACCAAGCCATACGGCCCCAGGTCCGGCTCCACGTGGTGGACGCTCACGTGGCCATGGAGGGAGAGGGCCCCACCGCCGGAGACCCCGTGCCCCTGGGGCTAATAGTCGCCGGCGCCGACGCCGCGGCCGTCGACCTCGTCTCCTCGGCCATCATGGGCTGGGACCCCATGGACGTGGGCACCAACTACCTAGCCGCCACCCGCGGTCTCGGCCCCACCTCCCTAGACGAGGTTGAGATAGTCGGCGAACCCATAGACGCGGTGAGGCGCCGCTTCAAGAAACCCCAGATCCACAGCGACGGCGAGATGTTCGTCAGGATCAGGATGCCTATCCACTGCGACCCCGAGAGATGCGTCGCCTGCGGCGTCTGCGCCGAGGTCTGTCCCGTCGGCGCCATCCAGGTCCACGGCGTACCCGAGTTCGACTACACGAGATGCATCCAGTGCTTCTGTTGCGCCGAGCTCTGCCCACAGGGAGCGCTAAAACCCATCAGGCCGGACGAGTAGCCATGTGCATCTTCTGCAAGATAGTAGCGGGGGAGGCCCCCGCCTACAGGGTCTACGAGGACAACATGACACTGGCGTTCCTCGACATCAACCCCGTGACGGACGGCCACACCCTCGTTGTACCCAAGCACCACGAGGCTCGGGTAGAGCGGCTGCCCAGCGACTACTACGACGCCGTATGGGCCACGGTCCGGCGGCTCGTGCCCCCCATAGAGAAGGCCATGGATGCGTCGGCGTCAAACATAGACATCCACAACGGACGCGCTGCCGGCCAGCTGATCCCCCATGTCCACATACACATTATCCCGCGCAGAGGCCCAGGCAGAGCCATCGCGGACGCAGCCCAGAGGATCAGGCCTAGGAGCACGGAATACTTCGAGGAGATAGCGGGGAGAATAAGAGATGAGGTCAGCAGGTGAGGTACTCGGGGAAAGGCCAGGCCTTCAGTGAGCCATCCAGATACCTCACGTCCCCGAAGCCAAGCCCCCTGAGGACCGTCTCGGCGCGGTAGGCACGGACGCCTATCAGGCAGAACGCGACGATCTCCTTTTCCTTCGGGAGCTCGGTGTAGCGCTGCCTCAGCTCGTCTACCGGTATGTGCACAGTCCTCTCATCCTTGAACGTCTGGGCCACGTACTCGCCGCGGCTCCTCACGTCGAGGAGCACGAAGTCCGTGTCACCGTCCAGCATCTCCTTCAGCTCCAGCGGAGCCACGCCGTGGCCTATCCCCTGGATCTTGTTCCTTAGGATGTTGGCTGCGTGCGCCAGCGCGTCTATGGCTGTGCTGTACGCCGGGGCGTACCCTAGGTCGATGTCGGCTATGTCCTTCAGGTTGGAGCCGAACTTCATGGCCGTAGCGGCCACGTCTATACGTTTGACGCCGTCGCCGTCTCCCACCACCTGGCAGCCCACCAGTCTGCAGCTTTCCCTGTCGGCCACGAGCTTTATCACCGTGTACTTGGCGTCGGGGATGTAGCTGCTGAAGTCGTGGCGGGGGCAGACTGTGGTGACGACGTCGTACCCATGCTCCCTGGCTTTCCTCTCGGTGAGCCCCGTGGTGCCGCAGTGGTAGTCCAGCACCTTGAAGACGGCTGTGCCGTTGACTCCCGGGAACCTCGTCGGTACTCCGTGGATATTGTCCGCGATGACCCTGCCGTGCTTGTTGGCCGTGCTGCCGAGGGGCGCGTAAACCTTCTCACCCGTCAACGTGTGGGTGCACTCGACGCAGTCGCCGCCTGCGTAGATGTCTGGGTCGCTGGTCTGCATGTGCTCATTGACTGCGATGGCTCTCGTCGGTCCTATGTCGAGGCATGCATCGGCGGCAAGCTCTGTGTTGGGGCGGACGCCTATTGCTATGATCACCAGGTCTGCTCCCACCTTGGTCCCGTCGGCTGTCTCCACCGCCGTGACCCTGTTCTGCCGGTCGCCGTGTATCTTCGTTACGGGGCTGCCCTTCACCACCTCCACCCCCTTCTCCTTGAGGTAGTTCTCCAGCAGCAGCGCCATCTCCGTGTCGAGGAGGTTAGGCACGAGATGGGGCATCATCTCTAGAACTGTCACCTTGCAGCCCCTCGCGACGAAGGCGCCACAGGTCTCTATACCTATGAGACCGCCGCCGATGACGGCCACCCTCTCGGCGCCCCCGTCAACTGCGTCTTTAATGGCTTTCGCGTCGTGGGGATTGTAGAGCCTATGGACGCCCTTGAGATCGGTGCCCTCCATCCGCGGCACGAAGGGGCTGGCCCCGGTCGCTATGACGAGCTTGTCGTAGGGGATCTCCCGCGTCTCATTTGTCCTCAGGTCCTCAACGGTGACCGTCTTGGCATCCCTGTTGATCTTCTTAGCCAGCGTCCTGTCCAACACCGTGAACCCCATGTTGGCCTGGAAATACTCGGCGTCCCTGACGGTGGCCCCGCCCAAGAGGCTACTCCACTCCTTGATCACGTCCTCAATATAGAATGGCATCCCACAGCCAGCGTAGCTGACTAGATCCTGACGCTCAACCACCGTTATCTCGGCGTCGGGCTCCAATCTGCTGAGCCTCGCAGCCGTCTTCGGGCCCGTGGCGACGCCCCCTATGACAAGAACCTTCATTGACATGCTATCCAACCTGAATCCTTTCACATTATTCACGCCCCTATAAAACATGTCGACAAGTATAGAAAACACCTCAGGGCGGTCGATACGTTGTTAAACCCCTGAACGGTGTTCAAGGGCATGAGTCATTTATTCGAGCCCTATAGTATCAGAGGTCTAAGCCTACGGAACCGTTTCATGAGGAGCGCCACCACGAGCTACTGGGCCGACGAGGAAGGCATAGTCAAGGACGCCCACGTACGGCTCTACAGGAGCCTCGCCAGGGGAGGCGTCGGCCTCATCGTTAAAGGCCACCTCTACGTCGCGGACAACGGGAAGGCCCACACGGGGATGGCGGGCATAAGCAGCGACAAGCAAGTACCCATGCTGAGAAGGCTAACGGACGCCGTCCACGAGGAGGGTGGCCGCATTGTGGCGCAGATCAACCACGCTGGAGTAGTCCACAAACCTGACAGGGCGGGGCCCAGCGCGTACAGCGAGGACGGCTGGACCGCACGGCAGATGACGGTGGACGAGATCGAGGAGGCAGTAGAGGCCTACGGCGACGCCGCCGAGAGGGCGATGCAGGCGAGGTTCGACGGCGTCCAGATACACGGCGCCCACGGCTACCTCGTCAGCCAGTTCCTCAGCCGCCACGTGAACAGGCGCAAGGACAGGTGGGGCGGCAGCCCTGAGAACCGGATGAGGTTCCTCATGGAGGTGTACGACGAGGTCAGGGGCCGAGTCGGGAACCAGCCTGTGCTCATCAAGATGAACTGCGACGACTTCAGCCCAGACGGGTTCACAGTCGACGACAGCGTGAAGGCGGCATTGGCCATCGCCGAGAGAGGCATCGACCTGATAGAGGTCAGCGGCGGCGGCAGGGGGCGGCAGGAAGCGCTGAGAGCCCGCGCCAGGCACAGCGACCTGGCTCTGGCTGACTTGGACTTCGCCGGCCACGCATCGAAGATACGGGACGCCACAAGGCCAACGCCCATGGCCCTGGTCTACGGTTTCAGGAAGCTTGAGACCATGGAGAAGACGATCGACATGGGTCTCACGGACATGGTTAGCATGAGCAGGCCCTTCATAAGGGAGCCCGACCTGGTCAGGAGGCTCCAGTCCGGCCAGCGGGAGGTCTCCTGCATAAGATGCGACGCGTGCAGCGGCAGCGACGTCTTCGGGAAGACCATGCTCAGGTGCCAACTGGTTTAGTATCCATTTTTAAACGTGCCACGCCTCTATCTGCCATGGCTTCTGTGGCCGGTCGCGCATTTGGCTTCATACGACGCCAGAAGAGGGCTTTCAAGGTAAACATCGTCAGGAACGTCCTCCAGTATTTCTCCCTCGGCCTGACCTACCAGTACCAGAGCGTATACATCTCTGAGCTAGGTGCCTCGGCCATGGAGATCGGGTACGTGAACAGCGTCGGTGGCCTCGCCAGCACCCTCATAACCCTGCCCGTTGGGTGGCTCGCCGACAGGTATGGCATCAAGAGGATGCTGCTCACGGCTCTCCCCCTGATGGCTCTCGGCTACGCCGTCTTCGGGCTCGCTCATAGCTGGGAGATCACCATGGTCGCCCTCGTGCTCACGTCCCTGAGCACAGACATGGCCTTCGTTGTATGCCCCATGATATGCGGGAATACTTTGGCCAGCGTCGAGAGGGCGACGGGGATGCAGCTCTGCGATACCCTCGCGGCTCTCCCCCGGATAGTAGCGCCGGTGGTCGCCGCGTTCATCATATCCCGCTTCGGCGGCCTATCGGTGGAGGGCATCAGGCCCCTGTACTGGCTGCAGACGATGGGTATCGCCGCGGCCGCCATGGTCATCTACATATGGTTCCAGAACCCGGTGGTCCCTGGGGGAGGCGGCCACAGGAGCTTGGCGGAGGGAGTCAGGAGGATACTCGACGAGGGCACCACGGTTAAGAGGTGGATCCTCTACCAGGTGATCTCCGCGTTCCCCATGTACATGGCCATATACGTGCCCCTCTACGCCCGGGAGTTCAAGTTGGCGGACCAGTACACCTTGGGCATGATGGATACCGGGTTCTACGTAGTGGTGACGCTTCTCGCCATACCCAGCGGTATACTCGCCGACAGGATAGGCAAGAGACGCCTCATAGCCATAGTGACGCCCCTCTACTGCCTCTCGATGCTGCTCCTGGTCTACGCGGAAGGCGCCTCGCTGCTGGTACTCGCCGGGCTACTCAGCGGCTTCAGCTTCGTCTCCGGGGTCACCGCGGGTGCGATATCGGTGGAGCTCGTGCCTAGGGAGCTGCTGGGCAGCTGGTTCGGGCTCAACGGCCTGTTCAGGGGCCTCATCAACATGAGCAGCCCTATACTGGGAGGCCTCCTCTGGAACAGCCTGGGCCCGGAGTACGTGTTCTACTTCCTCGCCGCCTCGCAGATGCTGAAGCTGGGGATACTGGCGACGGTGCCGGAGACCACCCGAGGCCTACAGGCGTAGCCTGCTGCGCAGCTCCCTGAGACGGTCCCTTACGGTCTCGGCCCTCAGGCCCTCGTCGCCGAAGACGCCGTTCGGGAAGAGCGTCAGCGTCAGCACCAGGAAGGCCAGGGGCAGGAGCCCCTGCCACTTCATGGCAGGCAGCCCGAACAACGCGAAGAAGAGGTCCGCTAGGAAGTCCTGGGCGAGGGCGACGAAGAGGCCNCCCGCCACGGCGCCCCAGACGCTCTGGACGCCTCCGAAGATGGCTCCGGACATCACCGAGACTATAAGTCCGTCGCCTCCCACCCCCATCCCACCATAAATGGTCATGATGCTGCCGGCGAGGGCGGACAACGCGCCGCTTATGAACCAGCTGGCGCAGTGAGCCCTGAATGTGTTCACGCCTAACACAGCTGACAGGCCCTCGTTCTCCGCAGTGGCCCTCAGGCTTAGTCCTAGCTTAGAGTTATTGAGGAACAGGTGCAGCCCAATGATGAGGAGCACGCAGGTAGCGGTGCTTATGATGGCTATACCCGGCACTCCCCTGAAGCCGAAGTCCAACCACCTAAGATTGTAGCCCCGCGCCGAGATCTCCAAGGAGAACCTGCTCCAGTAGTTGAATATACCTGCTATTGACGGCATCACGTAAGCGATGATGAAGAAGGTCAATGTTAACGTGATCTCCTGGTAGCCTCCGTGTCGCCTGATGGGCCTCACTATGAATAAGTAGAGCGCGACGCCGATGAGGCCGCCCACGACGGCCGTGAACGGCCACGTGTCGTACGGGTTGAAACCGAAGGCCCTGGTCAGGAAGAAGCTGACCATGGCGCCGATGGACGCGTAGCTGGTGTGGGCGAAGTTGGGGAACCCCTCAAGCATGTAGGTCAGCGTGAACCCCACGCAGAAAATTATCATGATGCTTGAGCTGATCAGCTTGTCGACGTCGAAGGGCATGTCCAGCTCTTCGTACGGCCTCTGCCCCGGGTAGTGGCAACTGAAGGAAGTCACCGTCTGGTTGAAGAGCCAGTCGACGTATGTCTCGTTTCCCTGGCTGGGCGAGTCGACGAGAAGCGTCATAACCCTCCCCGAGTTGGTGCAGTTCCAGTAGCCCACGTAACCGAACCGGGACACGTCGTTCACCTGCTTGACGATTGACGCGTGAAGGAACGGGTGCCCGTTGATGGTCTTGTTCATCACATCGCCTACACTGTAACGGGTGCGCCACGTGTCTGTGTAGTTGTACGACCTCGTGACGGCCTCCGTTATGTTGAGAGGCGCAGCCTCCATCCAGCTCACAGCAATGTAAGGCAAATCCGTCTCGTTGTCGTACAGAAACCTGAACCAGTATCCTTCCATATAGCTGAGGCCCTCGTCTCCAAGCCTACTGAAGTTGAACCGCATGCCCTCGGGCCCCTCGAAGCTGAAACCGGCGCCCCCGTAACCCTCGAGACTCGACTCGTCGATGAAGGGCCCTCCGCCGTAGGCGGCTATGTTGGCCGCGGTGATCGCCACCGCCAACGCCAGAGTCGCGAGGAACGTGCCTCTCCGTATCTTCATCATGGTTCACCTATATGTACTGCAGGAACGATTTCGGGTGCCTCCTCTTCACCGCCTCGTAGCGTCTACACAGCTCGTACAGGGCCAAGAGGCCCAGAGCCCAAAACGCGATGGTGGGCGTCATGGGCATGTAGAACAGCGGCTGCGCCCCAGGCGGCCTGACCCTGTACAGCCAGAGGTGCGTCAGGTAGAAGAACAGAGGGTTACGCCCATACACCAGTATGACGCCTGTGAACCCCTCCCCGAACCACGGCTCCTCCTGAAGCCTGAGCCCCAGGGACATCATGAGGCACATGCCGCCGAGGGTCCATAGGAGGAACGCGACGCTGGGCGGGTACTTCGCCACGTACAGCCAGTCCACCAGCGTGTATCCGTCCCTGGGGAGGAGGTTGCCGTATCCGTTGAACAGCCTCACGAGGAAGAACAACGCTATCGAGGCGGCGCCGGTCCACTTGAGAGGCTCCCTCAGCGCCCTTACCTGGTCCTCGGTGTAGTCGCTTATGACCGACCCGAAGGTCCAGCCCAGCCCCATGACGCCTATCCAAGGTATTATCGGGTACAGGCCGATGTAGGGGGGCCACTCGAAGTTGGGCTCGTGGATGATGACCCGCAGGTACCAGCCCCACCCGACGTCGGCGGGGATCATGTCCAGGCTCAGGAAGTTGTGGTTGAGGACGATCAACAGGCTGGCCGCCAGTATGACGGGGAGGGGCAGCTTCCTGGCCAGGCTGAATATGATGAAGCAGACGCCTATGCAGGCTATTACGCCGAAGTACAGGAAGCTGAAGTTCATGTAGGGGCTGCTGAACGCAGGTGCCACGATCAGTGCCTCCGCGGCGAGCAGCACGAGGCCCCTGATGATCAATCGGGCGCTTATGCCCAGCTCGGACTCACCTCTGCTGAGCCGTTTATGCGTGGAGAGCGCCAGAACGGTGCCCGCGAGGAAGATGAAGGTGGGGGCGCAGTAGTGGCTCACGAAGCGGGCGAGGAACCAGGTGGTGTTGAGGAAGGGCCGGGCGGAGCCCATGACGCCCTCGCTGCCCTGGTGGTACCTGTTCCAGAACCCCGAGACGTGGTCCCACGCCATTATCGCCATCACCACTCCGCGGGTGAAGTCTATGAAGTAAAGCCGCGGGAACCTCGCCTTGGCGCCGGAGACGGTTATCTGCTGTGTCGATGAACCCATTTAATCGCCTGTATGGTTTACACGTATTTATTCATAAGATCTATTCAGCTTTGATGATGGGGCTTCAGGAGCGATCATGGGCGCGGGGCTCTGCACCAGGATCGCTTAAACGTTTATCCAGACAAGTTCGTTGTCTTTTCCTTCATCAATCACGTTTTCATCTTTTTTTATTTTAACCACGTTTTTCTCCGAGAACTTATCCAGCCACACGTGAGCTGTTGTAGATCCAGCGGGTGAACCTGCGAATCTTCTTCCATCAGCATGGTTTTCGCTATAGTCGTCTGGTTCTCTTATTCGCAGGTCCTCCAGGTCGTTGCCCTCGATCAGATTGTTAAGGGCCCTCTGGTCTTGCTCTCCCGCTTTTTTGCGTCCTGATAATCGGATCCCGTAATACGCCTCGCCCGATATCTTGTTGTCTACTACATCGAAGCCGTCGCATTTCCTAACGTGTATGCCCTCATAGCCGCTCTTGAAATGAATACTGTTCCCGCGAATGATTCCGCCTTGAAGCTTGGATGAGCCCTCAGTAACGGGACCCAAAACAAGGATTCCACTATAGTTCAGCTTTTCAAGTCTGATTCTGTTCCTCTCGATGCAGACACGGAACCCGGGGATATTCTTTTCTCCCAACCCTG
>JGI2171J19970_10000329_pt1 | contig 24194 bp, 23 predicted proteins | sample DeeMarSWOR324_28_FD_19970 | JGI IMG/M metagenome (IMG submission 19970) | reverse complement strand
TGTTCCACCATGTGCTCCTTGGTGGCGTCGTCGAATATGGTGTAGCTGTAGCCCTCTTTCAGCCGGGCGCTGGCGTTACCCCCAAAGGTGTCGTTAAAGGAGACGGATTCATCGCAGAAACGCTCTCCCTGCTGATTGACCCAGAGGAGGGGTTGGAGGCAGGTGCATTCGACGTGTCCCAGCATACGGACTCCCGGCCCCATAGGGCCGACGCGGAAGAAATGCAGGGTGCCCATGCCTTCTTCGGCGGCGCCGACTTCCCAGGCTATGCGGATGCCGTCCCCGTCCTTATCATAGTTGCGGATGGGAATCACATTAACCCCCAGGTCATAACCGGCGTATTTCTTAATCCACTCTTTGTTGTTGGCGTAGCCACCGCTGGCGACGATGACGACCTTGGCCTTGATTGTCTGTGCTTTGCCGTCTTTTCCGGCGATGACGCCGGTGATACGGCCTCCTTCACTTAGTACCTTTTTAACCGGCGTGGCTAACCTGATGTCAACGCCCTTTTCCCGACAACGGCGGGTCAGGGTCTTAATCATGGGCGACCCCATCGCCCCAAACGGCCCTTTCAGGCAATGCAAAGTCCGCCAGCCGTCCGGTATGTTGGTTATCGCCTCGGAGAACTCAACCCCCCGACTCCGCAGCCAGCTGATAGTGGCCGCCGATTCGTCGATAAAAGCCCGCACCAGACGGGCATTGGCCCGCCAGTGGTTATATTCCATTACGTTCTTGAAGGCCTGCGCCCGGGAGTAGTTCATATACATCGGGCGCTGCATTTCGCTCTCGACGGCGAACATGCCCTCAGCGAAATTGGAGCTTCCCCCCATGTGGTTCCTCTTCTCAAAAAGGGCGACCCTGCCGCCTCCTTCGGCTGCGGTCAGGGCGGCCGCCAGCCCGGAAGCCCCACCACCCATCACGACGACGTCGTAATTTCTGCTTTTTACGCTCTCTGCCTTCATTTTGCCTCCTTTATTCCGCTATTTTCCCGACCGGGCAATAGGCCAGGCACTTACCGCAATACCAGGTGGCTCGGTCGGCGGGCAGGATAGCCTCCTGTATCTGCCTGGGGTCTATATTTTGGCGAGCCTTTTCGACATCTTCCCAGGTGGGATTCTCGGGTATGGGTAAGTCCTTGAAACCGAGGGTCTTTTTGAGCAGGCCCTCGGAACCAACACGGCATTTGGCGAAGTCCACGGCCCCGTATTCACAGGTCCGCTCGCCTATGACCACGCTCTTTGATTCCTTTTCACTTATAGCCTTTGTGGGGCAGATTCTTACGCATATGTCACAACTTGTCGGGTCGCATAGCTGCGGCCCCTGATACATGGGGTCGGGCTCAAGTTCAGCCCTGGTTATGACGCTGACAAATCTGAGCCTCGGTCCGCAATCAGGTGTGAGGACGATGCCCAGCCAGCCGAACTCACCAATTCCGGCGGCTACCGCCGCATGCCTGTGGCTGAAAGGAGCGCCCCCAGCGCCGGGGCCGGATGGTAGTGGTGTCGATATATGGCCCTTCTTCTCCAGAAATCTGGCCATTCTGTAGGCGGCGAACTTCAGGTGGAGGTTTGGGGTGAGGGCGTAGCCATGCGTCCCGTAGATGCACTGGGCATGCCTGAGTCCATCCTCGTAGGCCCGGAAAATCGTCTGTACCGCTCCCTGTGATAGCCGCACCGCCATCACGATTACGGACTTGGCACCGGGGAGAAGGTCGGTGGGCCTGTGGCCTTCGGGCGCTCCCGATAGCCTGTCCACGCTGGCTATGCCCGTATAGTCCATATCTAGTTCTTCGGCAGCGAACCTCTTTAGTTCATCAGTCAGGCTCATGGCAAACCTCCAAGCTAGCCTTTTCCGCCACCAGCACTCGCCGGGGGGATGAAGACCTCGATAACCTGCCCCGAGAGTTTCTTGGCTACATCCGAAACCAGAAAGGCTATCGTATGGGCAATATCCTCGGGTGTGACCGTCAAGCCTTCCTTGGCCATTGATTCAACCAGTTCCGTCATTTGAGGGGGAGCCCCACTGGCGCGGTGAAAATTAGTGGCCCCTGGGCCGGGGGCGATTATATTTATATTTATTCCCGAAGGCCCCACTTCACCGGCCAGCGTTTTACTAAGCATTACCACTCCTGCCTTAGCCGCGATGTAGGGGCCGGCACCAGCCAGACCGGTTGGCTGGTGGGCGGCATGCGTCGAAAAATTGACAATCTTGCCGTATTTACGCTCAAGCATGTGGGGCAGAACGGCGTGGGTGAAATACAGCGTACCCTTGAGGTTAACATCTATATCTGTGTCCCACTGCGCCTCGGTGGTGCTAACGAAGGGCCGCACGCCGCTGGCGCGGCCGGCATTATTTACCAGTATGTCTATTTTACCAAATTCCGACAGAGCCTCCTTAACGGCTTTATCGACCTCGGCCTTTTTGGTTATATCCGCCTTGATAGCCATGGCCTTACGTCCCAAGGCCCTGACCTCGGCCGCTGTTTTTTGCGCCCCTTCAAGGTCTATATCAACGCTGATTATATGGCATCCCTCCCTGGCTAGGGTCAAGGCTATGCCCTTACCGAAGCCTATCTGGCTACCGGTACCGGTTATCAGGGCCACCTTATCGGTTAATTTCAGGTCCATAGCTTCCCCCCGTTTCCTGAAATAGATTCAAACAAAAACCCCAGCGCCCATAAGCTCGACAAACTCTTCATCGGTCATGCCCAGTATCTTAGAGCAGACATACTCGGTATGTTCACCCAGCCGGGGGCTGGGCGTGCGGGCCCGTGCCGGCGTTTTTGATAGTTCAAAACCCTGCCCCAGATGGGTAAACAGCCCCATATCCGGATGCTGCAAAGGCCAGAAGAGCTTACGCTGCCTTAGCTGAGGGTCATCGTATATATCGGCGGCATTCTTGACCACACCGGAGGGCACACCGGCTGACTGCAGCTTGGTCATCACCTCTTTCGGCGTGAAGTTTATCGTCCAACCACTGATAAGCTCGTTTATTTCATCCTCGTTCTGTTTTCTGGCGGGCAGGGTGCTGAAGCGTGCGTCGTCTCTGTAGTCAGTCTTACCCATCACCTGGCAAAGGCTCGCCCATTGCTCATCGCTGAACACGGCTATGGTGCACCATCGGTCATCGCCCTTGCAGGGATAGACGCCGTGGGGAGCCGCATAAGGGTGAGAGTTGCCGATTCTGCTTGGTTCTCTACCAGTTGAAATGTATTCCAGGATAGCCGGCATGATGAAGTAGAGCGTCGTTTCAAACTGTGATAGATCGAGCAGCTGGCCTTTCCCGGTCTTATTGCGGTAATCAAGGGCGGCAATCAGGGCCGCCGAGGCAAAACGCGGCGATATACAGTCGGTATAGGCGGAGACGCCAACTGGTAGCGGCCCACTCTCCGGCCAGCCGATAAAATTGGGCAGGCCGGCCATAGCCGCCAGTATCATGCCGAAGGCTGGTTGTTGAGCATAGGGACCCCAGGAACCAAAACCGCTCTGCCGCAGCATAATGATGTCGGGCTTGACCCTTTTCAACTCCTCGTAGTCCAGCCCCCAGCTCTCCATCACCCCCGGAGTGAAGTTGTCCATGACAACATCGGAGTTGGCCACCAGCCTCTTGGCCACCTCCAGGGCCTTGGGATTTTCCATGTTAAGCGCTAGGCTGAGCATATTGGCGCTGAAATGGTTGAAGTAGCCGCTGCGGTCTAAACCGGGCTTGTCATCCTTATAGGGGGCTGATATCCTCATGGTGCAGGGGCGCTTGGTGGTTTCCACGCGAATCACGGTGGCCCCGTAGTCGGCGAAGTACTTCATGGTTAGTGGGCCGACCACGGCCCAACAGAAACCGGCTATTTTTATGCCACTGAATACACCGTTTCTGTTATCCAATTCCCGTTATACCCCCTCTAGATAATCCCCGCCTTTTTTAGGGCATCTAACTCTTGCTTGGTAAAACCTATCTCGCCATAGATTTCCCCGTTATGCTCGCCGATGAGCGGCGCCCTGAACCGGGTAGCGCAGCTTTCCTCCGAGGACTTAACAAATTCTCGGGGGTAGGTGATTTTGGTATTTAATTCGGGGTGTTCTATTTCCACCCAGAAGTTTCGGGACTCAAGCTGGGCATCACTGAGCAGGTCGGCCATGCTGGATAGGGGGCAGATTGATATCTGCCTTTTTACCGCCTCGCGGGCGATCTCTTTTTTGGTACGCGTCAGAAAGAACCTTTCTATCGGTTGTGAAATCTGGTCGACTACGTCCTGACTGACCTTGAACATGTCCAGGGTCTCCCAGTCAACGGAGAGCAGGTATTGGTTAGCCATGCCTTCGCTGTCCATCCAGCTCACCAGTTCGTGGAAGCTCTTGGCCCCGGCCCTGCCACCCACCATGAAGAAGAAGACATAGCCGTCTTGGCACCGCCAGACCTGCCGTTGCGTGGAGTTGACGCTCCAGCGAAAGGCCCCCGCCCGTTTTGAGACCACCCCGCTCAGCTCCCAGAGCGGTATGGCATTGGCCAAAAACCAGGCAACGCTCTGCTGCCTTGATATATCTACCCGCTGCCCTTCTCCGCTCATCTCCCGGTGGTAATAGGCAATCATCGTGCCTACGGCGGCATCGGCTCCAGCGTGCAGACAGGCCTGCGGCAGGCTCATCTGCACCGGGGAGCGGTCGGGGTCGCCCGTCTGGTAGAGAATTCCGGACATACCCATAGTCACGATATCCGAGGCTTGGTAGTCCCTATAAGGCCCAGCCTGACCAAACGGCGTAATGGAGGTCAGGATAATTTCCTGCTTGATGCTTTTGAGCTTGGCATAGCTCAATCCCAGGCTGTCCATAAATCCGGGGGGAAAAGACTCAATGACGAAGTCCGCCGTCTTGACTAACTCTTTCAGTATTTCCTGGCCTTTTTGGGCTTCGATATTGAGGGAGACGCCCCTTTTATTTGAGTTGTAGGCAAACCAGTAAAGGCTTTTCTCCGGGTGCGGACTGTCTGCCCAGAAAGGACCTCTCTGACGGGAAGGGTCGCCCCCGGGCGGCTCGACCTTGATTACGTCAACACCGAGGTCGGCCAGGATTTTACCGCAGAGGAAGCCGTTTTCATCAGTTAGGTCTAACGCCCGACAACCGTTTAGCACGAGCTAACCCTTCCCTTTTGCCCTTAAGCTCTTCCGGAGGTCTTCGATAACCAGTTTCAAATCGGCTTCTGGTGGGTAGACTTTATCAAAGCCCAGCTTTTTGAATTTCTTCTCGACTTCTCCAAAGTCCTGCCGGCCCACACTGAGGACACCGCCGATAAAGAGGATTAAATCCTCAAGGCCAGCTTGCTTACACTTCTCTTTGAACCCTCTTAGGTCCAGCTCCGCCATACCATAGAGAGATGTCATCAGGATGGCATCGGCCTTTGTTTCTTTGGCGACTTCAATGAATTCTTCTGGTGGTACCTGCATACCCAGTTCGACTACGTTGAAGCCAGCGTCCCTCAGGGCGCGAGATAGGATTTTGGTGCCGATGACATGGGCATCCATGCCTACCGTTCCCGTTATCACCGTGGCTTGTTTTTTCATTACCTCTCCTTGACAGAACTATCAAGCGGAGGTGCCCACTATTCTCCCCTTGCTCAGGGCCCATAGGTCCTCAACCGCCACCTGGTAGTCCAGCTTTCTTCCCTCGGCTCGCTCCCTCTCGGCTATCTTTTCCCGATGGAATTCCTTAATATCATCCGGTATGGGCAGATTGCCGAACTCAAGGTAGCGACAGGCCCCGGTAATATCCTTAACACCGAGCACCTTGTCTTTGATATTGATATTGGGGCTGAATGGCGAATCAATCACTCCAGCTTCAACCCCCTTTATTGAGCCGATGACTACGTCACCATCGCCAAGTTCCAGTACCTTATCAACTATTGCCCGCACCTCCAGCTCGGTTATCTTCTCTTCTGTGGCCACACCCTCGACCTCAAATTTAATCTTTTGTGTCCTCACCACATTCAAAATCCAGTTGGCCGACTCATAGCTGAGGGCGTGGCTCTCCCTGGTGGCTACACCCGCCCCTTCATCAATAGTCCTGACAAACGCCGCCTCGGCCTCAGCTAATGCCGCCACGAGGGCCGTATAGTTGAGGTAGGCAAAGGCCCCGCCCATACCCTGCGGCACCGGGAAAAGGGGAATCTGATTGGCCATTATGCCCGGAACGACAACGTCCTTGTAGCCAAATCTGTCCAGGTAGTCCCTCATCAGTCTTGGTATCAGCCTCATCCAGGCTATGTCCTGCGCCATATGTCCCAAACAGTGGGTCTGGGGCATTATGCTTTTAACGCCCTGCTCGGCAGCGACCAGAGTGTCCACAATGATACAGGCTATGTTGACACTGAAGGGGAAGACGCCAGACGGCACCAGTCCATGGATATCAGTAGTTATTATGCTGCCTCTTTCTGTATAATATCCAGCCAGTCTGTTGGTATACTGGCTGCGGGCAAAGCATTCTTCCAGGGTGGTTTTTTTCTCGTAGCTGCCAAATTCAAAGAGTGAGCTCTTTCCCGCCGCCGTCATTCCTGAGGCCAGGGCGATCTCCATGGCCAATTTGCCGGCTCCCCTGGGGACAAAAGCGGCGTCAACGCTTTCAACCAGCTTCCTGGTGTTCTTCACGCCGTAGTTTACGATGGGATAGCCGTTGAGCATGGGACGGCCGGTCCTGATTGACTCCTCCAGGGCTTGCTGAGCCTTATCAAACTGTAACAGACGAGTGTAGCTATCGATGGTCACCGGAATGTGACGTATGCCCGCCTCTACCAAGGTCTTGACCAGGGCAATCTCGTCTTCAAGGACCGGTGTTCCAGCTCTGGGCCAGATCAGAGTTTTGCCTTCCTGCCGCGCTTTTTCGGTCACCTTCATGAAGTTTTTGCTTTCCGGCAAACTACGCTGATAGGCTACCGCCTCCTCAAGGTCCACTTCCTTCCCCGTTGGCCATTGGGCCAGCACCTCCTTACGCATTTCCAGGAAGCGGTCTTCGTCTATACGCTTTTGTTTAACTTCCATTGTTCCCTCCCGAATCCGCGGAAGGTCTAGCTCTAGATTACTTCCTCGTCCTTCAATTTGGCTATCTCTTCCCAGCTATAGCCGAGGATATTCATCAGTACCTCTTCCGTATGCTGGCCGAAGTTGGGCGCAAAGCTCTTAATCTGGGCCGGCGTTCCGCTGAACTTGATGGGGATACCTGTCATTTTGACCTTGCCTAGGGTGGGGTGGTCAACTTCGGTGATATATTCGTTAGCCAGTACCTGCGGGTCTGAGCCGAGTTCGGTCAGCTCCAGAACAGGGGCAAAGGCGATTCCCTTTCCCTTGGTCTGCAGAATAGTCATCCATTCGTCTCTGGTCTTGGTCTTAAATACCTTCTCCAGAGTAGCCGAAAGCTCCAGGAAATTATCACGCCTGTCTTTGGCGGTGGCGAATTTGGCATCCTTCTCCAGCTTTTCGATGCCCAGGGCGAGGCAAAAGTCATGCCAGAAGCGGTCGGACTGGGGCTCGGCCAGCAGTAACCATTTGCCATCGGCGCATTGGTAGTGGTTGGCCAGGGGGTTTTTGAGGGTCTTTTTGGAGGGCCTTGGCATCGGGCGCCCGCGCAGCAGGGCCACGTTGATGTTGTACGCCTGCATGTGTATTCCGGAGCCAAGCAGGGATACCTCAACCTCCTGCCCGCTTCCCTGTCTGTCTCGAGCCGCCAGCGCGGCTAATATGCCGTTTACCAGCAGCGTCCCCGTCATCTGGTCAAATATCGCCCCAGCTATCTGCAGTGGGGGGCCATCTGGCTCGCCGACAGTGCCCATTATCCCCGAGCGAGCCTGGGCGATGGTATCGTAAGCGCGTTTCTCACTCTCGGGCCCCAGTGACCCGTAGCCCGTGGCCAAACCGTAAACAAGTTTCGGATTATGTTTCTTAAGGGTTTTATAATCTATGCCCAGACTGTCAATGGCCGAGCGGGAGTAGTTGGTGCAGAATACGTCTGATAGTGCTACCAGGCGGTATAGCAGTTCTTTCCCCTTTTTCTTTTTTAAATCCAGCGTTAGGCTCTTCTTGTTTCTGTTGGCGGTCTCAAAGAGGATGTTGGTGCCGTCGGGCATAATCATGCCTCTGCCAAAGGTGGATGACATGCCCCGGACCGGGTCTCCTTTAACCCTGTCTTCTACCTTGATTACCTCGGCCCCCAGGTCACCCAGCATGTAGCCCGCCGAGGGAGCACTGAGATAGCCACCACACTCCAAAACTCGAATACCTTCCAGCGGCTCGGCCATAAAAGAGTCTCCTTTGTTAATATAACTAGGTGGCTACGAAGACGAGCGTAAAGGCACCAACCAGCGCAGCAATTTTAGCTCATCTGACGTGGGTTTGGCTAGCTCCTCAACCTTATCGGCCAGCTTCAGGGGCCAACCGCAGTTTTCCTGCACCCGTTTTATCCTATCTTCCAGGCTGGGTATTTTGGGGTCGGGCAAACATGCGGTCAGGCGCAGTTCCTCTTTACCGGTTGGTTTGGTGAAAACGCCCATGGTCGATATTACCTTAGTTACCCTGTCACCCGGGCAGGTAATGTAGGGCAGGGTCTCGGTAAAGCGGTCTTTTGATTGGTTGAGGATTACGAGCACTTCCCGGGCATTGGCGGCATCGTTGGCTCCGCCGGAGCCAACCAGAAACTGACCTTCGGCGGTGGTGGTGGAATTAAGGTTTCCCTTTCGGTCAATCTGTCCGGCGCCGAGCACACTGAGGCATTTATTGTTCCTGCCGCCGACAAACACCCCGTGGGTGGTTAGGGTATCGGTCAGCATTTTTGAGCTGTATACACCAGCGACGCTTGGTATGGCTAGCTCTGTCGGTCGGGGCTCGTAGCCAATCTGCCCGTTGCCGGTAATAAGCTCCAGTTCATAGCCTTCAGCCCTGAGCTGATGATAGGCCACTAACACGGCCACAGCTCGGGAGCCGGCCCCTACGAGGATGTTTCTGTGTTTGCTTTTAAGCACGCTCCTGGTTATCTCCCTGGCGGCCACAATCAGCATCATTTCTTCAGAGCTATATTCTGGCTCCGCTTCGGGGGCGGATTTTAGGGGAAAATCATGGCGCTTGGCACTCTCAATAGCTATCTGCTTGAGGGCCTTTACCCTCTGGCTACCCAATTTATTCAAGTAGTCTTTCGGGGTGGCGCAGTCTATTACCCACTCCTTTATCCAGGCATCAAGTTTCTGGCTTTCGGCCGATGCCTGGTGAAGGCCTTCCAGAAACTCGGTATCGGCTTCGTAGGCGTCAAAGCCGCTTATCCCCGGGTTCGCCAGCGAAAAGGGGTGAAGCCCCAAGGGCGCTTCCGATACCGCCTTAACGATATGACCGGGTAGTTTTACTAGGGCAGCATATTTCTTGATAAAGTCAGCGGGCACTATCTTCTCGACGGTAACCAGCACCCCGTTAGTGCTGGCCAGTGGCCCCCAGAGGTCTTCGCCATAAGGAGCAGACAAAATGGTATTCCCCTGTTCATCGGCAACGCACCCGTGGACTATGGAGGCATCAGGGTTAATGGCTTTGACGACGCCTGTCTTGGCTCCGCCACCGAAGGGGTCATCAATTTCCTTAAAAGAATCTTTGTTGTCCCGCGCCAGGCTGCTCCGGGCGATAGAACGGGTCGGCATGAAGCTGACGCCCAACGCTCCCGCCATAAGCCCCTGCTGGAGGGAACAGAGCGACCAGTTTTCCAGTTCAACGCTCTTTTCTGACCAGACTTTCTGCATTATCTGGCTGGGGCGTCCTGAGGTCGATATGTCGACGCCGGCGGAGAAAATCAGTTTTTTAATAAGCTTACAGTGGATGAGGTTGAGGGCGTGGCCTGATAGCGTGCTTTGAATGAGCACGAAATTGGGGGTTTTACCATAGTATTGTCGGATAATCTCACAAATGGCGGCGCTGGGGCCACCTATACCGCCGGCAAGATGCAGCTTAATACCTGGTTTCAGGTATCTTTTGACCGCTTCCTTGAGGGGCAAAAGCTTGCTTTCAGGCTTACGTTTAGAGCTGGCAACATCACTCATGTGCATAATTATAGCACAGCCCAAGCCCGTTACCCACAGTCTAGGGAGACCCTCCCCCGAGAAGTTGTCAGAGCCCCCCAAATGGCTTACAATGTTGAAGATTGAAGCCGCCCATAGTAGCCAGAACAGTGGGCAAGGAGGACGCCCATGAAATACAAGAACATTATCTATGAGAAGAGTGATTACATCGCCCGTATCACCTTGAACCGTCCTAAGACGTTGAACGCCATGTGTCCGGAACTCAGCGACGATATAAGCCAGGCGATAAAAGAAGTCAACAAAGATGATGATGTCAAGGTGGTAATCTTTAAGGGTGCCGGCCGTGCCCTCAGCGCCGGGGCCGACTTAACCAAGGTCGGTTTCGTTTACGGCTGGAAGGAACCAAAGCCCGGGGAGAAAGGGCGCCGCCCCAGTCTGAGGGCGCGTTTGCACTTTGATCGGCGCACCTTCTGGGAACAGTCTCAGGAATTATTGCTCTGCCAAAAATTGACCATCGCCCAGGCGCACGGTTACCTGCTCGGCGCCTCATTAGACCTGTTCCTCAATTGCGACCTCATTATCGCTTCTGAAGACTGTAAGCTCGGTCATGTTGAGGAGAGGCTCGGCCTGGCCGGCAACACTATCTCACCAATTCTGGTGCTGCGGTGCGGGTTGACAAGAGCCCTGGAGCTTTGCATTACCGGTAAGATGATTGATGGTAAGGAAGCCAGTAAGATCGGGCTGGTAAATAGGGCCGTCACCGCCGATAAACTGGAAGCCGAGGTCAATGAACTCGCCGAAGGATTGGCCCGATTCCCTCGTGATGGTATTGCTCTGGGTAAGGCGTCACGGCACTTCCTCTACGACATTATGGGGGTAACCCAAGGACTTACCCATTCTTACATACAGCATACTATGGGAACGGAGCTAAGCTTTGAGCCGGATGAGTTTAATTTCTTCAAGGAGAGAAGGGACAGGGGGGCGAAGAAGGCGGCTCACGATAAGCACGATTTCTATCAGCCGCTGGATAAATAATACATCTGTTCATCCGCCGGTAATGGGCACAAGCAGGGCGATACGGTCGCCGCTCTTAATCTTGAAGTCCATGTCTTCGTAGTGAAAGCGCCCGTTGACATTGAACTTGTAATTCTCCACCAGCTGGTCTTCCCCGGCAAGAATAGCCGTACCCTCCAGCGCCGGGATTTTATCTTTAAGCGCGGCCACGACGTCTCTCAGGGTCGCCCCATCATTTAATTCGACCTCCACCTCCCGCAGCTCGGTAATCTCGCTGGGTAGCCCGAACATCTCCACAACGCATTTAAACATAGCCGTATGCTCCTATTTGGGCGGCCAGAGCTCACGGGCGATATCATCTAGGCCCAGTTCCAGCAGCTTTCTCTGGCTTGGTTTGGTTGTTTTCCGGTCCCAATCAAGGGCGCCAAGGTTCCAGTAGATTTCAGCCTCGATATCTAAAGATACCCCTGCCAGCGGGCCTTCTTTCTGAGGAGGACGCCCGATTATCCTGCCGTGTACCTTGAGTTCCAGAGGATTGATGCCTTCGCGGAGGTTAAAGACATGCCTCATATTGGCAATCCTCTCGCCGCACCTGAGCAAATCATCCAGGGAACGGTTCCAGCCGGTCACGGCGCTCATGTATCCCACCAGGTAGTTATTGGGTTCAGGCACCGCTAGGTTACTGTGCAGGCAAAGCCCGCTGGCATTAACCACGTAACCCTGGAATTGAGAAGGTCCAAAACCGGCGGTGTGGCGGCCAGGGGTAGCATCCATCTGGTACCTGGCGGCGGCCGGTATACCGGCAAAGGGCGGAAAATCGAATCTGGGGTCGTGCATCCCCAGTTCCTGCCCCCCGATGTGAACCGCGTATTCCTCGGCTCCTTGGCCGATTTTCTCAGCGGCTAGCTTCACCCCGTCGGCGAGGACGTCGCCGAAGCCCTCCCGCCGGGCAATCTTCTCGAGCATGGCGATCATGGCTTGGTGATTGCCCCAGGTAAGCTCAATCCCGTCGGTGTCCGCCTTGGTAATAAGGCCATGCTCGTAACATTCCATGGCAAAGGCGAGGATAGTACCGGCGGAGATAGTATCCAGCCCATAGATGTCGCAGAGGTAGCCCGCCATGGCGATGGCCTCGCTGTTATTGTTGAGGCATATGGCCCCGAAAGCGGCCTGGGTTTCATATTCCGCCCGATGAATGCCTGCCGGGTAGTTATAGTCACCGGCCCCCTCTTTTAATCTGCCCTTGCAGGCCGCCGGGCAGCGCCAGCAGCCGGTTCTGCTCGCCACTCTGGCATCTACCACGTCCTTATGAAGACCCGAGACATCGGGTAGGTCAATGACGCCGATGCCCCCCCAGTTTTTAACCGGTGTATCGCCGCTGTGGGCAGACTCGGCGGTGTGGCCACTGGTGCCGTACCTGTGAAAGTCCTCAAGGAAGGGTGAGCCCTTCATCTCGGCTATATGCTTCTGCCTCAACCTGTTGGCCGCCTCGCTATCGGCCATGGGCATCTTCTTGTCTCCCTTGGCTACCACCGCCTTGAGCTTTTTGGAGCCCATCACCGCCCCTAAACCAGAGCGCCCAGCAGCATCAACCCTATTGTTCATAAGGCAGGCAACCAGGGAGAGATTCTCCCCGGCCGGACCGATGCTGACGACCTTAGCCGCTTTACCGTGTTCAGCCTGCAGCCTATCATCAGTTTCATAGCTGACCTTTCCCCAGAGTTGAGTCGCCTCTCTTAACTCGACTCGGCCATTGTCAACAAAAAGGTAGACCGGCTTTTCGGAAATGCCGCTAAAAAATACACCGTCATAGCCGGCGAACCTGAGGTAAGGACCGAAATCTCCGCCACAATTGGCGTCTCCCCACCCGCCGGTGAGTGGCGATTTGGCCACGGCTACGTATCGGCAACCAAAGGGTGCTGGAGTGCCGGTGAGTGGGCCGGTAACTAGGCCAAGCGTGTTCTCCTCTCCTAAGGGGTCGGCCCCGCCCTTCTGGTTGTCGTAAAGAACCCTGGCGCCAAGGCCATAGCCTCCGATGAAATCTCGATAGAGGCTCTCGTCAGGCGTTTCCTCTTTTATCTCCCCTGTGGAGAGGTTCACGAATAACAGCTTTCCCATATAACCTGCAGTCAATGCTTTGGCCCCCTTCCCCGTTAATTTCTGGGCGTACAAACATTATACTAGTTTCCAGCCTGATATCAAGGTAGAACGGGGGTGCTTGAGTTTGGCTCACTGGAAAATAACATGGCCAGGATCGGTAGATTGAATATAGATAGGGCGAAAAAGGAGCGTATTCTGGGGAATAACATTAGGGATATATTGAAGCTATAGTTACCAGATAGACATGCCTATTGTTATTCAGATTTTTGCCAGTCTCAGGCGGACTGCTGGGCCTCGGCCAGCGTATAGTACAGGGGCAACGTGCCGGTGGGACAAAGCGGGTAGCAATCCTCACACTGGCTACAGCCGTTAGCCGCCAGCTCTGGGAAGAAGACCACCTCTCTCTCCGTGCCCCTCCCGACAAAGCCGATGGCGTCCTTCCTTTTCACCTCATTACAGTAGCGCACGCATAGCCCGCAAAGCAGGCAAAAGGTGGGCTCTATCTCGAACTTCGTCCTGGTGCTGCTTATGCCGGGTATTATTCCGTAATCCGTCCCCGCCCTGACGGCGCTTATACCGTATTTTATGCCGTATTCCCTCAACGCCTGGATTCCGGGGGCGCGGGCCCATAACAGCTCCAGCAGCATCTTCCGCCCCTTGGTCACCGGCGCCGATTCCGTCTTAACGCTGAGCCCCTCCTCGACCGGACAAACGCAGGAAGCCACCAGTTGCGACTGCTGCCCCCTCTTCAGCTCCACGGTGCAGAGGCGGCAGGCGCCGTAGGGAGCCAGCTCTTCGTGGGAGCAAAGGGTCGGGATATCAATGCCAGCGGTTCGCGCCGCCTCAAGAATGGTCGCTCCTTCATCGGCTTTAACCACAATATCGTCGATAATCAAGCTAACTTTGGCCATTTTGCCACCTCATTTCCGTACTACTTCTGTTTTTCGAGCCGGTTCCGACACCTTCACCCCGGAAAGCTTGGTCACGGCGCCAAAGCGCGGCGGACAGACCTCGAGGCACGTCCCGCACTTGGTGCACTTCCCCTGGTCGATAACGTGAACAACCTTTTTGTCACCGGTGATAGCCTCGGCGGGGCATTCGCGCAGGCAAATCAGGCAGGCCTGGCACTTCTCCGGCTCGATGTAGTAGCTTATCAGCTCTTTACAGGCCAGGGCCGGGCAGCGCTTATACTTTATATGCTCTTCGTACTCGTCGCGGAAGTATTTAATGGTGCTCAGCACCGGATTGGCCGCCGTCTTGCCCAGGGCGCAGAGCGAGAAATCACGCACCGTCTCCCCTATTTCCTGCAGCGACTCTATGTCCCCCTCTTGGCCCCTCCCCTCGCAGATTCTGTTCAATATCTTGAGCATCTGGTATATTCCCTCACGGCAGGGCACACACTTACCGCAGGACTCTCCAGCTAGGAAGTTGACGAAATAGCGGGCCACATCCACCAGGCAGGTATCCTCGTCCATGACAATCATACCCCCCGAGCCCATTATCGCCCCCAGCTTGCTCAGCTCCTCGTAGTCAACCGGGGTATCGAGCAGGCTCTCGGGGATAACCCCGCCCGAAGGCCCACCGGTCTGGACGGCCTTGAACTTCTTGCCATCGGGGACGCCGCCCCCGATATTAAAGACAATGTCGCCCAGCGTCATCCCCATGGGCGCTTCCACCAGTCCGGTATTCTTCAGCTTACCCACCAGTGAAAATATCTTGGTCCCCTGGCTCCTCTCCGTCCCCAGACTGCGGAACCAGTCCGCGCCCTTGTTGATTATGAGGGGGACGTTAGCCCAGGTCTCCACGTTATTTATGTTGGTCGGTTTGCCCCACAGCCCGCTGGTGGCGGGGAAGGGTGGTCGCTGTCTCGGCTCACCAATCCGTCCTTCCAGCGAGGCGATGAGGGCGGTTTCCTCGCCGCAAACAAAAGCCCCCGCCCCCCTGTGGACGTGGACTTTGAGATTGAAGCCCGAGCCCAGGATGTTATCACCCAGCAGCCCGTAATCCTCCGCCTGCTTAATGGCCGCCTCCACGTTTTCCACCGCCAGCGGGTACTCGGCGCGCACGTAGATATAGCCCTCAGCGGCGCCAATGGCGTAAGCCCCGATAAGCAGCCCCTCAAGAACGCTATGGGGGTTGCCCTCCATAAGGGAGCGGTCCATATAAGCCCCCGGGTCGCCCTCATCGCAGTTAACAATCACGTACTTGGGTTTCCCCGCCGCCTTACGGCAGAACTCCCACTTCATTCCGGTGGGGAAGCCGGCGCCGCCACGCCCGCGCAGACCCGACCTCTTCACTTCGTCTATTGCCTGCTGAGGCGTCATCCCGGAAAGAACCTTAGCCAGCGCCGAGTAGCCGCCCAGGGCGATGTAATCATCTATACGACTCATATCGATGAATCTGTTATTGCCCAGGACAATCCTGTCCTGAGATTTATAAAACGGTATCTCGGATTCCTTTATGATCCGCTCCCCGCTGGTCGGGTCTTGGTAGAGTAGCCGCCCCACAACCTTGCCCTTAGCTAGCGTCTGGGAGACGATTTCGGGCACGTCCTCCGGCTTCACTCCCACGTAACAGATTTCCTCGGGCATGATGAGCACCGTCGGCTCCTGCTCACAGAAACCGTGACAGCCCGTGCTTTTAACCGCCACCTTTCCCACCAACCCCTGTTTCTTTATTTCATCGTTCAGGGCACGGAAGACAACCTCGCTGTGGCGCGTCCGGCCGTCCGTACCGTTGGTTATCGCCACAACCCTTTTCCCTTTGTGGCTGTTTAATATCTGTTGCCTCAAGCTCTCCAGATTAGCGGCTGAGTTAAGTCTGGGCATAACCCCCTCCTTTTTCACGTCTCAATTTCTTTGGCGGAAATAACCTGCTCGACCTCTTTACGGGAAGGCTTGCCGTAATACTCGCCATCCACCACCATCACCGGGCCTATGGCACAGCAGCCCAGACACCTGGCCGTGTCCAGGCTGAACTGCTCGTCGGTAGAGGTCTCGCCCGCGTTTATCTTTAAGGTCTGGGTAATGTTATCCATCAGGCGCGGCGCGCCGCGCACTTGGCAGGCGGTTCCCAGGCAGACCGTTACCGAGTGCCGTCCCCGGGGCGTCAGGCTGAAAGCTTTATAGAAGGTAGTAATATGGTAAATCTGGGTCAAGGCAACGCCCAGCCTTTCGCTCACCTGCTTTAGGGTCTCCTTGGAAAGCCAGCGCTTCTGGCGCTGGACCTCGATTAGCACTTGAATTAAAGCCGACTTATCACCTTGATATTTAGCGATGATTTCGTCGACTTCTTTGTCGGCTACTATGAGCGTCTGAACCATGTTCGGTTACCTCCTCACTTCATTTTGGAGTTTGGCCCCTAGGCTCTATGCCCAATAATCCCACCACCACCCCTGTTCCTTAGTGCGCAAAGCTTTCTGCCTATGGATCGTCTGCTGTTCGAAAACACTCTCAATCATCTGATGGAACTCACAGGTGGTGCAATCGATAAGTCGCGAACAAAGACGGAAAGAAACATTCCCTTTCAGCGAATAGCGGCAGAACCTCTGCCCCCCGGGTAAACTCTTAAACCTCTCCAGCGCCTCTATAATATCGGTCTCCCCTGCCTCGGCTCTCTCCTGCATTTCGCGGTCGAACTCACAGCCGTAGCAATTGTAGTCACAGGTGCAAAGGCGGTAATCCACCACCTTCATCATCATATAGACGCAGCAGTTGGGCTTTTCCGCTTCGACAGCGGTGGCTTCCTCCGGACGGGCCAGGACTTGCTTCGCCTTCTGCATCCAGACCCGCGTCTCCATATTACCCGGAGCAATCTTTAGGATGCAGCCGAAGTATTTAATAGCCTCTTTGCATTGCCCCGCCGCCAGGTGGGCCTTGCCTCGCTTGAGGCAAGCGGGGATTTCCTGTGGTGTAATCGTGATGAACTGGTCGACTTTAGCCTGTTTGGTTGCCGTCTTCATCTTTTCGCCTCCTTTGTTTAGGGAGCAAAAACAAGGCCGACTTGGCCCCCTGCTATCCTCACCAAAAAATCAGATTGGATACACCCGAAGCTGTCAGTCGAAACACAACTTACGCTAACTTTCAAAAATGAACCTATGCGCACATACTACAATGATTATGGCGCAGTGTCAATACCATTTTTGGTTTTTGCTAGCCTTTTCTTTAAACACGGTGCCCGGACCAAGACAAACGCGCACTAAATTGACAATCGCCTTGTAGTGTAGGTAAAATTGAGTGGCATGACGATTAAGGATTTCGTCGCATTTTTACAAGAGCTAATGAGACGGCGAGGGCGGTTACCCAGCCAGCTGGCCGCTGACCTGGGTGTCAGCCACACCAGTGTCAGCCGCTGGCTCTCCGGTAAAGACAGACCAAGCCTGGTCTCCTGCGTTAGATTGGCGAGATATGCGGAAGTGCCGCTGGAGCGCGTACTGCAAGCCGCCGGGCACACGATGCCGATAGAGAAAACGGCTAGCGAACTACCCGAGTTCCGTGAATATGCCAAAAGTAAGTATCCGCGCGAGTTAGATGATGACCTAGTCACCCTGATTGAGGACCTCATTTACCGCCGGAGGAAAAGAGATGGGAAACCCCCCGCCTAACCCCGAAGGCCTCTTAGGTGTCATACTTACTGAGGGCAGACATTGTAAATGTCGTGATGAAGACACTTGCCCGGATGCTGGTGATGAGTGGTGTCACCGTCTGGTAAGAAAAGACGGCAGCGCCCGAATATCGAAAGTCGACCCCCCCAATACACGCAAATGCCTCTACGGTGATAAGCCCGGTTGTTGTTGGGTGCTGGCGGCGGTAGAGACTTTAGCCGAGGATTACCTCAACAGGGCCGGGGTCAGCGGCCCCCCCGTGCCGTCAGAGCTCATCGACCTTTTTGACGAAGACCGAAAGGTCGAAGTGCGACTGGTACCCCTGAAAGCCCTCCACGGGGCCGTCTGGCTCCTGGGCAAGGAATGGGTAATCCAACTCAATAGTAGAGACCCCCAGAGCGTCAGGCGATATTCCATGTTTCACGAGGCCTTTCACATCGCTTACCGGATGGCTTACCCCGCCTTTAACAAATCGGAATTGATAGTCACATCATTCAACGAAGTCCTGGCCGACCATTTCGCCAGCTGTTTCTTAATGCGTAGAGATTTTGTCGAGGAACACTGGCCCCGCCTCAAGGACGTTCGGGCCATGGCGGACAGGTTCGACGTGCCCGTGAAGCAAATGAGGCAGCGGCTTCATCAACTCAATCTTTTGCAGGGGGCAACAACGGGCGGGGAAGGTGGGGAAATAGCACCACAATAGGTTCTATCGTAACCTCGTCCGGAAGCTAGATATACGGTTTTTGATACGGGGACAGCCCGATTATTTTTTGCCTCCGTATCCGGCTGGCGCCGCTTCGGCCAGGGTGCCGGCGCCCATAATTATGGTCATCTGCAAATGCGGCCGGCTAACGCTCTTCCAGGTCAGGGGACCATGCACCACTCCCGCTGGCACGTAGAGGGCTGAGGTCTTATTAATCTTAAGCGGTGAGTCCCCCACCACAAACTCTATCTCCCCGCCGAGGTCTTCGGGGTTTTTATGGTCGGAACCGATATGGAGGACGAACTCGTCGGAGTTAGCGTGGGTATGTTCGGGGATATGGGGGTTGGGGTCGGGCATAGCGTATACCCAGCCCATCTCGATATAGACGTTGCTCCCGGGCACGAGCTCATTGCTCATAAAGGTCATGGTTGGGTACTGTCGACCTTTGACGTCATCGAATCCGGTTTGTACCTCGTACTTCGGTTTTGTCACCAGGTTTTTGTAATAGTCAGCCATTGTCCACACTCCCCCTTTCTAAAATTTTTTATACCCTAAATTAAAAAGGTCGGCTTGGCACCCTTAATCAACCAGGCCACCCTTCCTCATCGCCCCCGTTATGGCCGCCCCGACCACATCGACCACGGCCGTCCCGCCGTCGATGGTGAGGACAGCCCCGGTCATAAACGATGATTCATCGCTGGCCAGATAGCTGCAGAGACCACCCATTTCGGGTGGAGCGGCGAAGCGGCGCATGGGTATCTCCTGCGCTATCTGATTGATGAAGGTCTCGTGTTCTATGCCCAGCATCCTGCCGAACTGACCGAAGTCCTTCTCCGTCATCGCCGTTTTGACGCCGCCGGGGCAAACGGCGTTGCAGCGTATGTTTTGACGCCCGTATTCCAGCGCCGCCTGCTGGGTGAGCATAATCAGGCCGGCTTTCGAGCTGCAGTAGGCCGGCATACTGGGCAGGCAGCGCATGCCGCCGAGCGAAGAAATATTGATGATTGACCCCCCGCCCTCCTTAATCATGAGCGGTATTACCGCCTGCATGAGCAGGAAGGGGCCGGTCAGGTTAACCCCGATAACTTCCCGCCATAACTTTGGGTCAAGCTCGGCAATAGGCGCGGGGTGGTTTAGGGCGGCATTATTCACCAGCACATTGAGTTTGCCGCCGAATTTCACCGTAGTCTCCACCATGCGCTTTACGTCCGCCTCCTTGGACACGTCCCCCGGGCAGGTTACCACCGTCCCCGGGGGGAGTGATTTAGCCACCTTTTCCAGCATTTCTTTGCGGCGGCCAGTAATGCAGATCTTGGCGCCATCGGCGACAAAGCGCTCGGCGATGGCGGTGCCTATGCCGGTGCCTCCACCGGTGACCAGGGCCACCTTTCCTTTCAGGTTCATATCAGTACCTCCTGTTTAAGGATTTTGCTTGGCAAAACTCTCTAGCTCTGTGCCTACTTCGACAGCTTTCCCGGGCCGAACGCGGAGTAATCCAGGTCGTAGAACTGCTTGCAGGTCTCAAAGTAACCCAGGTGTGAACCACCCAGAACTATTTTGAGCACAACCGCATCGCGGTAATACTTCTCGTAGCCGTTTTCCCGTACCAGGCCGAAGGAGCCCATCAGCTCCAAGCCCCGGGAAATCAGGTCGGGCGCGGTGCGGGTGATATAGGCGTGGATGGCATGTCCCTTAGCCATCATGCTCTCCGTGTTCCACATACCGTAGATATCCATGTTGTCGTACTGGTGGGCCGTCTCCAGAACAGCGGCTCTGGCCACGGATAAAAACGAGGCCATCTCGCCCAGTATCATGGCCGCGTGCAGGTGGCGGCTGACCGGTTTACCCCCCGCCACCCTGCCCTCGGTATAGTCAACCAGGACGTCGAAGGCCCCCTGCAGAGTACCAACGGCGTTGGCGGCATTTAGGGACATGGGGGCGGAAACGGCCAGGGTGAAAATGGCCCAGGCCTCGGGTCCCTGTATCCCCCACTCCTTGGGTACCTTGACGTTATCAAAATAGGTGGGAGTGTTCCGGTCGGCGTTAGCCCCGCACTTGACCTCGAACTCACCGTGGGAGACCCCCTCCCAGGGCTCGGGGACATAGACCAGGGTGAAGCCGTCTATGCCCTTCTTGGGGTCCATGTTACAGACAACACAGTTGAGGTCGGCAATACCGGCGTTGGAGGCCCAAAGCTTGTTGCCGTTGACCACCCACTCGTTACCCTTAAGCTCGGCCTTTACCTTTACCGTCCGGCCCTCGTTCATCGGGTTCTCGATGTCGCAGGCGGAATCTTCTTCACTGAAATTCATGCAGGCGACGGCCAGCTCCTTGCCGGTGAATTTGGGGGCGAATTCATCGAAGACGGCCTTCCCCCAGGCCTTCCCCGTTGGCGAAGGCGATAAATAGGCCAGCAGAGCTGGTACCAACCCCCAGTCGGTGCAGGCGCTGTGGAGGCTTATGCCATAGTCGGCGCGTGACAGCTGCTCCTGTATTAGGGCATCTCCGACCATGGAAAGCTGCTGGTTGCCACCATAGTCTTTGGGCATCTTGTTCTTCTGGTAGCCCAGGCCTACCTGTAGCTTTTTCAGGATGGGGGTTATCACCTTTTCGTGGGTGACGTCATCGTCAATCTTGTCCCGGACGGGCATAATCTCCTTGTCGACAAAGTCGGCCAGGGTCTTCTGCATCATCCGTAGCTCCTCGTTGACGAAGCACTCCGGGTACTGCAATTTGTACCATTGGCTGGATTGGTCTAACATTTTCCCTCCTTTATCTGTTTAATTAATGATGCCGAAATAATTAAAGGGAGCCGTTAAAGCTCCCTTTGTTCTATCCAGTTCGTATTTCCTGACCGGGGGCAGGCTCTCCGGTATGGGGCCTTTCTCATTGGTACCAAAGTCGAGGTAGTGTTGGTCGGTTACGTGCTCGGCCAGGTTGTGGAGAGTCTCCTTGGCCATTCTGACGTCCTTTCTCAATGTTCTGCTTTCAGGGGAAGGCGCCTAACCGACCCAAATGTTACTACAAATAATCCTGTTTGGCAATACCAGCCTCACACCTGATAACCCAGCAGGCTCATTATTGCCTCGCCGTATTTCCTCATTATCAAGAGGCGGTCCGAGCTGGCCAGCTGTTGCACCGCCAGCCTGAGCTCCCCGACCTTGTTGGGGTCGTTTTCGGCTCGGGCGTAAAGCTCCTCGATGAACTTGAGCGAGGCGGGCAGTTCCACCTTGGAAAGCGGTAGCCCAACACTATCTTTAGACGCTTGACGGCCGCGCTCTACCAGCGCGTCGAGGTAGTTGAGAAAGTCGACGACTCTTTCGTCATCAGATTCCCGCAGCTCGGCGAGCTGATCTTCCGTCCGCTTGTCTTCCTCAAGAAGCAGGGTATCCAGGTCGGAGAGGTCGGGGGCTTCTATCTCCAGCATCTGGCACAATCCCCTGACCAGCGCCCGGCAGGCCCTGATGTTTCTTTCCTCGGGCTTGTAGGCGGGTATCTCGCTGACCAAGCCGATGGCGTCGATGCCTTTGCCCTTAGCCATGCCCAGCAGCCATGCGTTCAGGTTGTGGGCGACGTTCATCGAGGGGGCGTCGGCGATGTGGCGGCGGTGGAGGTATTTCCGCAGTTCGTCGCTGGTGGCCGAGCCGTAGAGGGTGGGTTCACTCAAATGGTGGATATCGGCCAGAAAAGCACCGGGCATATAGAGCATCTTAAGCCCGAAGCCCTTAGCCACCTCCAGCACATATCCCGCCAGCTCCGGCACCTTGCCGGGGAGGGGATGGGTATTGCCGATGAAGAACATGATGTCGTGGTCCTTGCCCGATTTCCAGTAGTAGAAGCGGTTACGGGGCTGGTGTCCCCCCGCTTCTATGGGGGCGATGTCGATTAGCCCGTTGCGGAGGGTGAATCTATAGGGAGGGGTGAAGAAGTCGCCGGGCTCAATCTCGGCGAAAAGCTCCGCCCCCAGCTTTTCCTGGAGGTAGCTGGCCGTCATTAACCCGACATTGGCCGTGCCGGGCCCCGCCGCCACCAGAAAGGGCTCCTTGAGCCGGGGGCGGGAGTAGCTCTTTAGTCGTTTTTCGTCTGGTTTCATCTTTCCCGCGACCAGGGGTGGTCGCTGTCATTATATCACTGAGCGTGTCTTTTTGGTATAATGACTGTCAATAATGATTGTAGTAACCGGCGCCGCCGGACATGCCGGCGCTAACCTGGTACGTGCCCTGGTGGCTAGGGGCCGCCCGGTGCGCGCCCTAGTCCATCTTGACCGACAGGCGCTGAAGGAGCTGGATATAGAGGTCGCCATCGGCGATATCTGCGACCTTGGTTCCCTGCTCAAAGCCTTTGCCAACGCCGAGGTGGTCTATCACCTAGCGGCTCGTATTTCCATCTCTAAAAACAGCTGGTCCCGGCTGGAGGCGGTCAATGTTACCGGCACCGGCAACGTGGTCGAAGCCTGCTTGCGTTGCGGGGTGCGCCGCCTCGTCCACTTCAGCTCTATCCATACCATGACTGGTGACACCACGGGTACCCCCGTTGACGAATCGACCCCCCTGGTGGAGTCCCGGAGCTACCCGCCCTATGACCGCTCCAAGGTGGTGGCGGAGAGGGAGGTGCGCCAGGGCATAGCAAAGGGTCTGGACGCCATTATCATCAGTCCTACGGCTATTGTCGGCCCCCACGACTACAGGCCGTCGCACTTCGGCGAGGCCTTGTTGAAGATGGCTAACGGTCGACTGCCCGCGCTGGTTAGCGGTGGCTTCGACTGGGTGGACGTGCGCGACGTCGTCGAGGGGGCGATGCGCGCCGAGGAAATAGCCCCCACCGGGGCCAAGTACATTCTTTCCGGGCACTGGCTGTCGCTGCGCGAGGTGGCTAAAATGACCGAGAAGATAACCGGCGTCAAAGCCCCCGGTTCAATCTATCCGATGTGGCTGGCGCGGGTCGGTGCCCCCTTTATCACCGCCTTCGACCGCCTGGCGCGGCGGCGGCCGCTCTACACCAGCGCCTCTCTGCAGGCGCTGCGTGGCCACCGCCAGATAAGTCACCAGAAAGCGACTAAGGAGCTCNATTACCACCCNCGCCCCTTCCGGGAAACGCTTATCGATACCCTNNAGTGGTTCGAGGCGGCGGGCAAGCTTGAGCACCCCTTGAAACTAGAAAAGACGGAAAAATCTTGAACGAACTGACAATCTTTGATGGCCTGATAATAGGCTGGTTTTTGCTGGCGGCCGCCGTATTTATATCGCTGCTCTTCTTTGCCGCCCCCTACGGACGCCATGTCCGCCGCGGCTGGGGCTTTGCCGTNAACAACAGGCTGGGCTGGGTCATCATGGAGACGGCAGCGCCGCTGGCCTTCGTCGTCTGTTTTTTCATCGGCACTAGCGCCATCNCCGCCACCACGCTNGTCTTTCTNGTTTTGTGGCAGGCNCACTACCTGCACCGCGCCTTTATCTACCCCTTGAACGAACTGACAATCTTTGACGGCCTGATAATAGGCTGGTTTTTGCTGGCGGCCGTCGTATTTATATCGCTGCTCTTCTTTGCCGCCCCCTACGGGCGCCATGTTCGCCGCGGCTGGGGCTTTGCCGTCAACAACAGGCTGGGCTGGGTCATCATGGAGACGGCAGCGCCGCTGGCCTTCGTCGTCTGTTTTTTCATCGGCACTAGCGCCATCACCGCCACCACGCTGGTCTTTCTGGTTTTGTGGCAGGCACACTACCTGCACCGCGCCTTTATCTACCCCTT
>JGI2171J19970_10000327_pt1 | contig 24288 bp, 16 predicted proteins | sample DeeMarSWOR324_28_FD_19970 | JGI IMG/M metagenome (IMG submission 19970) | reverse complement strand
CGAATCCGTGACTATTGGATTCTCCACTATGGCGAACAAAAAGGAACCAAAATTGAACGGACAAAATACGAACCCTTTGCCATCGATGCTGAACGAATCATCGTTGAGAACTTATGGTGGTTGGGTGAAGGAAAAAAATTCAGTTTACGGAATCAGGGACGCTATCTGAAAGAAACTATCACACGCCCAAGCCGATGTGTCGGAGCCCGTTATCTTAGTAAAAGCTTCCTGCTTACACCGATTCTCATTCTACTCGCAACAGTTGTAATCTCATTCATCTTACAGGGTCAAGTCATGGGATTCGGGATGATGTTCTTTGAAACCCAGGCACTCGAATACCTCATCACGATGACGTTCAACATCGTTGCTTTTTGGCTCATTCTAGCGGTCATGACGACAGCCATTAATAGTCGTCGAGATACCCTTCGAGAAACAATCCTCTCATCCGGCTATGTCATGATCTTTATGCTAGCCCTTTTCTTCGTGGCGTCCAAATTCTATGTCGATTTTGTCTATTCGTTGATTTTTCCAGGATTCTCATCTCTACCCTTTGATGCTCGAATCAATATCACCAATGACCCCAATTTACAGGTGATTAACTACCTCCTCTGGACAGGTCCAGGTACGATTCTCCTCTTCACTTGGTTAATTCTGTTTGCTTATGTCACCTACAATCTTCAACGACCCAAACCACTACAACATGTCCTTGCTATCGCCGTTGCTTTTGTGTTTGTCATCCTAGTGCAAACCGCCTTCTATTACTTCATCTTTGGAGTACCAGTTCTAACACCAATACCATTAACTCCTGCACCTTAAGTAGAAAGAAAAAAGGTCGAAGAAAAAAGAGGGGAGGGAGGGGACCAGTAGTCCCCCATATTTTGATTAGGGAGAGCAGAGGCTCCTAATCTAGCGGTCGGCCCAATAATCGCTTGTTGCCTTGCGAGTTGCCTTGGAGGGCCCAGAACCGCGACGACGAACATTCATAATACCAACAACTACCAAGATGACAAGGATGGCGACGCCAATCGCAATTATTCCAACATTTTGAAGTAGCCAGTCTAGCCCGTCTCCGGGTGGTGGACCGGGTGGAATCATGTTTAGTGCGCTGGTGTAGATGCCGAAGTAGGGATCGTTGTCAATGGAATAGCCGTCCCAGTTGGTAAAGCCAGAAAGCATGAAGAAGAAGGTGCTTTCCATTTCCCAATGGGTCACGCTCTTTCCAGTTTCTGAATGGAACATCGCGCTAAAGGCGCCCATTGGAACTGTGGCGGCAGAGCAGTTGTAGGTTTGACCGTCTTTGCCCCAGTCATAGAGTTGGCCGCCCATTTGCACGGATGCGAACGTACGTCCTTCGGAGCCAAAAAGGTACATGTCACCGATTTCGGTGTTCTCATTATTACTAGCGACTTGTTTGTTGTCAACGCTGAATTCAGAGAAGGTGTCAGTGCTGAGTGCACCGAAGTAGCTGATAGCAAGTCCACGCCCTTCAAGAACTCGGTTGTCGAAGTGATGGAGGGTCCAATCCCCGATGTATTGATCAACCTTGATGTCTACGAGGTTATTGTTTGGTTCAGGGTTCTCTGCTGTGTTCGCAAGTAAGACTTGGAAGTGAACATCAAATCCGATTTCATCGATAGTGGCTTGGGAAACCATGTAGTCAAAGTCTGTGGCATTAAGACCAACTAGACCAGCACCAGTACCATGGTAGTCCCAGCAGCTTTTGAGTCCTGTTCCGAGTTCAGTATGGGTTGGAAAGAGGGTTCCAGTGATATCATAGATTCGGACACCATAATCAACCCATTCGCTGGTAGAGATTTGTCGTTGACCATCTGATTCAGTAGAGTTGAAAGGTAAGGTGAAACTGATGCTTCCGACATCTTCCATTAGGAAGTAGTGGGTTACTTCGTCAGTATCAATAAACCCTTCAGTGACGTAAAAATCGGGAACTCCATTACCTCCAAGTGTTTGGTTATCAGTAAACAGGAGGAGGCCAGAGAAGGCAGTGTGGAAGTTTGCGTGAGTTGTAGAATTGTCATCAAAGGCGAGTACAAAGCCTTGGGTGGTGTCAAAACCAAACCAGGAAAATTCCCAAGTGTTATCATCAAGCCACCACCATTCAGCTTGGATGTCGTCCCAGCTTCGGTTGAGGGTCATCCAAGCGATGCCATGATAACCCGGAGCAGGTATCTGTTCAGTCATATTCAGCCAGACGGTATCGAGGATCGATGCCATTTCAGGTGCACTGACGAGAGATAAGTCGTTGCTGTGATACCAGTAGAAGGATTCGTTCCATTGGTAGGTTACTCGGTCAGTGTGCAACCCCATCCAGCTGGAGGACATAAATTCGTCGCCTTGATGCTCAAACATTGGTGTTGGATCAAAGGTGATATGAACAAAGAGCGAATCATCCGTCCATTCATGATCGTCGTGCCAATTGTAAACCCGCTTCACATAGTACTGGTCAGCGATTGTTTCGAGGTCACCGTCTAAATCGAGTGCACCGTCTTCAGTAACCGCCCATAACTCAGGAATATAGGACCAGGTGTTGCCTAGGGTGAACCATGAGGGAGTCCATTGGGTTCGTCCACCAAAGTAGAGAAACTCTATGTTCCACCATTGGGGTTCCCAGGTGCCAGTCGTATTCCAGTAGATAGTGCGGTTTTGTTGTGCTTGGAACTCAAACCAGTAGTCGCCATGAGGCGCTCCATTTAAGAATTTCATTTCTACGTTAAACTTCGTCAACTGTTCAGCAATGTCAATTTCAACGCCAAAAACCTGAATAAGGTTTGAGAGACCAACTGTGGTGTTCGTTTCAACCCGGCTTACCAAGAAACCATCCATGCTAAACCAAGTTTCATTGACTATACTACAGTATTGGTCAATCACTGTCAAAGTATCAGCATCAATGAGCAGATTGATGCTAGAATAGGCATTCCAATTATGCGTGTCATTCCATCCCCAAGCATTCCCGCCAATCCAAAGGGTTATAGTCTCCAATGTGAGCTCCTCACGTTCCCATTGTCCAGCAGAATTGTCTGGATCACTAAAGTGTTCAAAGAGTTCAGAGGATGCATGTACATCCAAGGAAATGTTAACGTGCTCCAGGGGATCTGCTTGTGTGCGGATTTCTCCGGTAAAAGCGTCACGAATGAAGCCATCGGCAAGGAAGTCATTGTATCCAAATCGAAAACCATCTGTCTCACAGAAGCTCATGCTGGGCTCGGCTCGTTTTCCATCAAGTGTGGAAGTGCCATGCTCTCGGGGTTGTCCAGCCCAGACATGGAAGAATCCGCCATAATTATCGTTACCGTGATTCAATACTGCCTCGGTTAACGAAAACTTCCAGTGGATAGTCTGAGGATCTAAATCACCGCTCGAAGGATCAAAGACGATGAAATCAGGAAGGATAGAGGCATTGACAACCATCTCTGGTTGATACATCCAATTACCCATTCCACTACCGTAATCTTCCCAGACATAGGATTCATACTTGTAAAACGCAAAGGCTTCAGCAACATCTGTTGTTGCATTATAAGAGAAGCCAAGGCTAGGATACAGCCACGCTTCATACTCGTACCACGCCGTGTTAAAGTCCGAATAATCTTCAGGATATGAGACATTCATGCGAATAACGTATTCTGGTTGCCAGCCTCCATCAATAATCCAGTCAAGGGAGAAACCGGCAAAACCGACTGGTTCAGTCATAGTAAGTTCGACAATAAGGGGATCTCCAGCTTCAGCGTACTGAATGGGCATTAAAGATGTCCCGTTCAATAGTCGTAATTCGTATTCGGGCATTGGCATGAAACCATGGTGGAAGTCCAGTTCACATTCAAGAGCAATGGGGGGCATGGGCATATCGCCAGTGTAGCCTAGATTGAACCAACTAGGATAGATGAAGTTGTTTGCGTCGTCCATAGCATGAGCATAGCTATGATACACACCAATGGGTGCGAAAGAGTTGAAAACTCCAGTGAAGGTGATATTGAGCATTGTCGTGTCTTCCGTGATGAATCCACCCTGAAAGTCAAAGAATTCCACAGGGTCTCGTGGGTCGCTGGGCATCATGTCATGAAGAGCACTGAATACATTCCAGTCACCTGTCTTTGTGAAATAATCCATCCAGATGCCAGCAGAATGAGTTTCATTATACATATCGAGGCCAATCGTCGCCATCTCTAACTCTGTGTTCCCTTGTTCAAAGAACGCTTTCGGAACAATCAAAGTGAATTTCATGAGATCACCCCGATCGGCTTGATACTCATTCACTGCGATGTCGGTGTCATTTTCGTAAGTAATGATCAGTTGGAGTGTTTCCCCAAACAACCATTCCGTGTTTGTACTATCCCATGTACTTGTATCGAAAAACTGATTCCGCTGCCAGTCCACAAAAATGAACGGATCGGTTGATTGTGGACCATGCTGAGCAAGAGTTACTGTAGGTATAATCGTGATACAGATAGTGAAAAGTAGGCAAATAGCAAGTATACTCCAAATTCGTTTCATGGCTCGAATCCCCGCTAAAGGATGCGTTGCTTCTCTAGAATCAAAAATCCGTAGCTAAAAACATTGGTTGTCGGGAAAGGAAGCTTCTGAACGCCTTGAAGATATCGCAAGCCAATGAGCTTTTGTTGGCTCAAACAGTCTTTGGAAGAAAATTTCATTCCATCCATTTTTTTGGAAAAATTGGCAACTACTATCCAGCGGATAATTTCGCAGAATTAAACTTCATTGCTAATACACCACATGAATTTCGAGAAAGATTTTGATTAAACACATCATGGGATTTCCTCATCACAAGAAGTGGGATAATTAGCCAGCATCCTTGACGACAAGCTTTTGTATATCAATTACACTGCGTACTCCTACGAATTAGATGAGGATTTGAAACAGTTGTTTAAAACTAGTTCTGAATTCTTTCCAAAAGATGCCAAAGTTCTCAAAGACATGCCTTGGGTTGGACGTGTCTCCTTTGCCGATATCAAAGAAAAAATCGAAGAGATTAAAACCCGTCCTATCATGTGCAGTAATTGTGGTGGTGCATTAACCAACCCCGATATTATCCAAGTTTCACCTACAAAAGGCAAGACCTTCCAGTGTGAATTTTGTGGCACCCTAAACGTCATCCCGAAGGATCTTATGCCTGGAACGGATCTGTCTGAGTTCGTGTTGGGGCAGCTTACTCGTGCTAAACCCATCACTGAGGATACACTGCTTGCTGTGATTGACATTTCTGGATCAATGAGTGGTGGTAAATTAGCAGCGGTGAAAGAGTCACTGATCCGAACCGTGACCGATTTGAGCGTCAATGCTCCTGAAACAACTTTTGGGCTTCTAGCCTTCCATAGTGATGTTTATTGTTATGATGAAAACATGAAGGAAGTTTTCACGCTTTCAGGGGATATGCGATACAGTGTGGAAGAAATCACCAAAGCTGTGGAGAAGAAATTGAAAGATGTCGAGCTCAAACCCTTGAAGAAAACTAAGAAAAAATGGGTCTCGAATATTGAAAAACTCCGAGATATTGACATGACTGCCCTAGGTCCTGCCATGGTAGCTGGTTATGTCATTATGAAAGATCGGGGTGGACGCATCATTCTCCTCACTGATGGCCTTGCTAATGAAGGCGTTGGGACCCTTGAAGGTTCTTCAACAACTGGGGCTCAACTGTACGAAGATTTGGCTATCAAAGCGGCCAATGCAAGTATCATCATTGACGTGGTTGGGATTAAAGATCCATCTGCCTTTATGGCGCTAGAAGCCCTGGCTGTGATGCCTATGCAAACTGGCGGAACCATGTTTTATGCTCAAGCCTCTGAAATTGCTGCCGCCATGAGTTCATCTTCAAGTGGGAAGATTGTGGCCAGGGGAGTGAAAATGCGAGTCATTACTCCCGAAGATGTTGAGGTGGCTGAAGTTAGCGGACTTGGTGGAACCGATGCAGAACAACTGAAAAAAGGCATTCGGATTGGATCTGTAACTGAGGACCGGGAAGTGTATGTTCGGCTCACTCCAGCAGCGAAAGTGAAAGAAAAAGAAGTACCCATCCAAGTTCAAGTCTCCTACATGGATGAAGAAGGCAACCAGCGAATGCGAGTCATGACTAAACGAGTCAAAGTCACCGATGATGCCAAACCCATCATCGAAACTCTTGATGTCGAACTACCAGCCACTTACGCCGTCCAACGGGCTGGTGAAGAACAGTATCGGGGCGAAGTTGCTAAGAGCAAGAAAATCCTTGAAAACACTCAAAACGCGTATAGAGCCGTGCGAAACAAAGCTCCGGCATCACTTGTAAAGGCTATCGAAAAAGCTGACAAGATACTTGATGAAGAAATCGCCGAAGCCGATCAAGTTGCGGAACGACAGAAGGAAGAGATGAGTAAACGGTCTGTCGTGGGTGTCGCCCAGGCGGCACCAATTGCCGATGAGGATGCCGCGTTGAGTATGCAGAAGGCACGTAAATCCAGTAAACAACTCTTCGAAGATGAAGAATAACCTACTAAGCCTAAAAATCAGAGGGAACCATTCGATAGGATTCCTTCTCGCACCTTTTTTCAGAGAATATCGTCGATTAGGCGAAATGATGTGATTAGCATCAACTTAGAAATTTTTCATTATGGGCTCATATTCCTTGAAGAGGTATCGGGAGATGACATACTGTTGGATTTGGCTAGTTCCTTCATAAATCTGGTAGAGTTTTGCGTCTCGGAAAAGTTTCTGTATTGGATATTGTTCGAGGTAGCCTTTGCCACCGTAAATTTGGAGAGCGTCGGTTACAATTTTCATAGCATCTTCCGAACCAACGAGTTTAGCACAACTCGAGGCAACGTTGGCAATGTTTCCATCGGCGCGTGTATCGACTAGCCAGGCAGCCCGCCAAGTTAGGAGACGCATAGCTTCAATACGAGCATACATATCTGCAACCATGGTTTGGATAGCTTGGAAGCTACTGATTTTCTTTCCAAAAGCATCGCGCTGTTTTGCATAGTTCATGGCGTATTCCATAGCTGAACGAGCAAGCCCAGTAGCCATTGCACCAATAGCTGGACGAGTTTTGACAAAGGTCATCATGGCTAGAAGGAAACCAGTGCCTTCGGCTCCTAGAATGTTTTCTGCTGGCACCTTAGCATCCCTTAAAATAACTGCAGCTGTATCAGAAGCGCGATGGCCAAGCTTTTTCAATGGTTTCCCAGTTGATACACCTTCTGTATCACTGGGAACGATAAACGCTGAGAGTCCCTGATGGCGTTCACTGCCCTGTTGTCTAGCGAAAATGACGAACACATCGGCATGATTGCCGTTGGTAATCCAGAACTTATTGCCATTAAGGATGAAAGCGTCGCCTTTACGTGAATAAGTGGTTTTGATTCCAGCCACATCTGATCCCATGCCGGGTTCACTAGTGGCGAAGGAGACGAACTGGAGTTCCTTGGAGAGAGGTGTGAGCCATTTCTGTTTCTGGTCTTCAGAGCCCCCGAGGATGATGGGTGTAGTGCCTAAGTCATTAACGTAAATAGAGGTAGTCATTCCGGCACAGGCGGCTGCCATTTCTTCGACCACAAGCACCGATTCGAGCTGACCATATTCAGGTCCGCCATATTTCTTCGGAACACCAAGATTCATCAACCCGAGTTTATGTGCTTTTGCTATCACTTCTCGTGGAAATTCCCCGGTCTGATCATAGTGCTGCGAGACGGGTAGCACTTCATTCAAGGCGAATTCTCGGGCTTTAGCTTGCAGGGCTAGTTGGTCGTCGGTGAGTTGAAAATCTATCATAATGACCCAGACCTCGCTTCCGAGAAGGAGGTCTTAGTATTTGAGTTACACTGTCTTGCGACTCTGATCATTCTGATGGAGGTTTTTCAAGGAATTGATAGGACTTTTTCTTTGCTTGTTTCCAGCGAATAATTCCGTAGACAACGCCAATCACTATAATGAGAATTATTACGATGCAAGCGATTAGCAGTTCCAATTCAAGGAGACCAAACAAAGAAGATGGCGTGATTGGAAGCACTTCATCATACACGATTATGTTGTCAATAACATGTCTGTCATAACAGGTGAAGTAGAAGTATGATGACGTGTTGAAATTAACACTATCAACTTCGAGGCTAAGAATTGAATTTACGTAAAGACACATGTGACCACTCGTATCGCGAGTGATATCCAAATGGAGCCATTTCTCCTTGATGCCTCCTGATGGCATGCAAGAACCTAGATTCTCTGAGTCCGCTCCATCATCCACCCAAATCTCAACACCATCATACGGTGAGATATGAAGTAAATAGCCATCCCAGGGTAGCAGGGAAGAATCCAGTGTGTTTACAATAAACCAGACATAGGGACAGTAATACACATCGGCATGGTAGATATCAAAACTCCAAGTACCAGATGCTATATTGGAATTGTAGAAAATTCTATTCATTTCATCTGCAGTTGCACCCTCTAGTTGATCATTTTGCGCAGTGAAAGAACCTTCCGTAACGGTCCACCCGTCATAGTTTTGATCATCAAAATTATCTTCCCATACAATAGAATTCGTACCAACCGAAAGAGAACTCGTTGAAAAAATCAGAAACACGAATGCTAATCCAACAAAAGAGAAAGAGATGTTCTTTCCATGCATAGAAACCACCCATAACTTTGTCAAAGTGTTGCTCCATTATTAAAGCGTATATTTTTCGGTAGAAGTCCAGTAGGTCGTGCGAATTAGAAAAAACGACCATGGGTTTTGTTGAAGTGCTCACTTGGTGACCACTGTTTTGGGCAGTTTTTCACAGATTCTCTTTGTACTCTGACCACACCTAGAAGTACTTGGTGATGAAAAATGCGATTTTATGCAATCTTCACAATGCATATGTACTACAAACGACGACTGCTGGAGAATCACAGAAAAAAGCCCTGGTAAATGGAAGACGAGGAGCTCCCAGTGACTGATTCAGAACATCTTGGCGATGAACTCGGACCAGATGGTTCCCAACCAGAACCAATTTGTGACGCAGATACTACTCCCTCTAGGACACAATTTAAGAAACCGCTAGTCCACAGTTTGACAGCACGGGGAATCGCACTGGCCATTATCCTCAACGTCGTCTATACGACGATTAACGCCTATCTTGGCATGAACTTCGGGTTTGGCCTCGGTTTTGGAATAATTACAGTTCTCACGGCTTATACGGTGTTTCAGGTGATGCGGGGAAATTCAAATCGGCAAGAAATCACCACTACAATGATCGCCTCAACGGGATTCGTAATTTATTGGGTGCTTTCGGTTTCGATTTATGTTCAAGCCTATACGGCATACACGCTTCCGTGGTGGTTGGCACCCCCTCAGGAGGTGTTGCTTATTGGAAGTGCCTTAGATCCGCGATGGATTCCCCCAATTATCTTTCATTTAGGGTGGGTGATACTCGCCACCTTTCTTGGTTTCATTGTAGCATTGGCTGTGGTTGATTATGTGCAAACGCGAAAAGAAACTAAGTTCCCCTTTTACCTAGCCAGTGGAGTGACTATCGATACGTGTATGCAAACAGGGCAACGAAGTCGCTTCATGTTTTGGGCCTTAGGCATTGGAATCCTGGTAACTGTGATTCAGTATTGGGCGGATGTCCTCCTGCAACCCATCGGGTTCTCAACAATTAGTTTAGATCTCACTCCACTCTTGCCACCGGGATTTGCCATTGGATTTCTGTTCAATATCAGCTTGATGGCCATTTCATTCATTATTGATTCAAAAATTTCCATTACTTTGCTGTTTGCAGGACTCATTACTTATTTGGTGATTTCACCTATTCTTGTCGCTCAAGGATTAGTAGTTCCTGGAGCGACGGGCATGGACATGTACTTCAACCTCCTCTTCGCATACACAATCAGCCCCGCCCTTGGAATAATGCTCCTTAGCGGAATAATTGCATTTCTTGTTGTCAAACTTCGATCCCGAATCCGACCAGCAAAACACGGAGAAGAGGATGACATAAGTTCACCTGATTCTAAAGAAAAGAATCCACCTGTTGAAAACAAACCAGACCTTGTTGAAACAGGTAATGTGGGATTTGGAGAATATGCCAAAGCCTTTGTTTTTGGCTTACTACGAAATCGCCGATTGGGCCTTGCCTATTTACTAATCACATCAATCTTTGTGATCATCGTCGTGGGTCTTAATGTTTTTAGTCCATTTCCAGCGTGGATTGTGATACTTATCTCACTTCTCCTGCTTTTGCCTGTAGCAATAATTGACACATTTGTGTTGGTCAAAATTGTTGGCGAAGCAGGTCTTGGAATGGGAGCCCAACGACTGGCGTTTTATGAAATTCCTTTGGCGGTTATGGGACTGGAAGGGTATGTCCCGTTCATGGCTTATGCTGCAATTAATCCCTTCACAACTACAGATACACTTGGAAATCTGAAAATTGGAAATATGACGGAGACTCCTCGTCGATCAATTCTCATTGCCCAATTATTGAAGATAATTCCAGGTGCTATCACGAGTGTTATTTTTGTCTTGGCGGCTTGGTATCTTATTGGGTTTCCATCTGAAACATTTCCTGCTGTTGGAGTGTTGCAGGGCTATGCTATCGTCTCAATTTTTGCTACAGGCGGAATGGGAGGAAGCTTCGACTTACTCTCCTTTCTTGTAGCAGGTAGTCTTATTGGAGTACTTTCTGTTTTTACGCCGATAGCACCCCTTGGTGTTGCCCTCGCAATGTTTTTGCCTCCTTCTTACTTCATTCCCTTCTCCATTGGTGGATTCCTTCGTCTATATACCAACAGAAAATATGGCAAAGAATGGTTTTCGAAACGGGGACAGGTTATTGCTGTAGGTTTCATTGCTGGAGCAGCGATTACGCAAGTGATTGTAGCATTCATGACACCAGGGATTCAACTCTGGGCTCTTCCCATTTGTATAGTAATTCTTATGGTAATCCTTTGGAGGTATCGAAACGATTCTCCACCTTCAGAAACCATTAACACTGAGGAATAGGCGCAAACTGCGGAAACCCAAAAGTAGTTGAAGACAAGTCCAACATGACAACTAATGAGGGCTGCGAAATGCTTCCAAAGAAGGAAACTGTAAATCGCGCAGAACAATACGCAGAAAAGGGATTCCTTTGTTCAGAAGCCGTCCTGCTAGCTCTTAGTGAAGCCCAGAACGTAACTAGCGAAATCATACCCTGCATCGCGACAGGCTTTGGAGCAGGAATTAGTCGCCATGGAGAAGTCTGTGGAGCTCTCAGTGGAGCAGTCATGGGACTAGGACTTCGTTTTGGGCGATCCCAAATTGCGGAAACACCTCAAGACATTTCTCCTTATCAATTTGGAGAAACCATGGTAAACTTGTTTTCTTCACGCGTTGGACATATACGATGTCGTGACATACTGGATCTTGATATCTCAAGTGATGAGGGTAGGAAACAATATCGTGAACAAAACCTCTGGGAGTCCAAATGCAGAGAATTAATCCGAATCGCCGCCGAACTCGCCTATGACCTTCTTCAGGCTAATCCACCCGACTCAAAAGACTAAGTGGAAAGTTTTCCGTTTTCATGAAATTTTTACTCGCGTTTTGAAGTGAAACGGAATAGTCAAATACCACGGAAATCATGATACACTGGGATATCGGGCGTGACTACTAAACAAGCTTGTAAAGAGGCATTGTTATCGCTGTTGGCACCAATCCAACCACTCGTTCATGGCGACACTATATTCCTCGGCAATCTTGAAATCGAAGTCACCGCCTCTGGCTATGCAAACATCACCATTGATCGACCTCTCGACTTGACCTTTTTTCAAGCGCTCTTCACCCGATGGAAGGACTACTATATTGACGGCACTGAGGCGAGTATCACTGTCAAACCCAGTGAGAATATTTACTTTTATGGTGACGATGGAATACAGGATGTGGCGTTTGGTCCAGAATTCGATCGAGACCTGCTCATCACTGTCTTCACATACATTGACCGCAATCTGCCCGGAAAATATCCAGAAATGCGCCGGTGGATGGCACTCAGCTCCCAGCATTCATGACTTGGTGTCAATCGTTACAACTGTCACTCCTAGTTAGTACTGCTTTCCGACATATGCGACGACAGTTCCTGGTTTATCACATAATGGGCATAATCCCCAGGGTTTTTCTTGTTCACCAAGCTTGGTTCCACGGATGTCGGCACCAGTTGCGTCTTTGATTTTCTCCGCACAGGCTAGTCCTTCCATTTCGAGTGTGCAGAAGTTGATGCGTGCCACTTTTTGTGACTCCATGATTTCGCATATCTCTTCAAAGGAATTAGCGTCTTGAATTGCTCCATCGAAATGTGCTTGGGCACGTTTGCGAAGTTCATCCGTTACGAACTTACCGGTTTCCTTCACTTTTTTGACTAGCTTCTTGTCTGGCACTGTTTCGCGGGTTCGAATATCTCGACGGAAAATGGTTACGGTGTTATCCTGGACTTCGCGATTGCCAATTTCCAGTCGGAGCGGAACCCCACGCATTTCCCAGTGATAGTACTTATCACCCGGACGTCGTTCGGTATTATCAAAGTGTACACGTAATCCAGCTTTTCGCAGTTGAGCTTCAAGTTTTCGACATCGTTCGATGACGACTTCCTTTAATCCCTTCTTCGGGATGGGAATTATGACCACTTGTACAGGGGCTAAGACAAAGGGGAGAATTAAACCGTCATTATCCCCATGCATTATGATCATGGCTCCGTACATGCGGCTAATACCAGGGCCAAAACAGGTTTGATTAGCATACTGTTCTTGTTCGTTTTCATCGACATACTTGACATCATAGGCCCGTGCAAAGTTCTCCCCGAGCATATGTGTCGTCCCATTTTGGATGAATCGACCATTCGGAAGGAGCGATTCTGCTGCCACGGTGTATACGGCACCTGGAAACTTGTCCCATTGTGGTCGTTTTAACACAATAACCGGCATTGCAAGATCGCCTTCGACGAATGTTTTGGTTATTTCCAAATCCTCTAAGACTTGGGCTTCCGCTTCTTCCACTGTTGCAAATACATTATGAGCTTCTATCCAGTAGAACTCACGTCCGCGTAAGAAGGGTCGGGTCATTTTTGTATCATAGCGCCAGATAGCTACGCTTTGGTACCGTTTGAAGGGTAAGTCTCGCCAGCTCCGTATCCATAGGGAATACAAGGGATACATCGCTGATTCACTCGTTGGTCGAAGAGCTAACGGTTCTTCGAATATCGTATCTGCTCCTGCTCGAGTGCACCAGAATACTTCTGGGGAGAAGCCTTCAACATGTTGAGCTTCTTTGACAAGATTGGATTCGGGGACTAGGGCGGGAAAAATGAAGGGAAGATGACCGTACCGTTCGAGCTCTTCTTCTAAGAGCCGGTACATGATTTTCAAAGTCACGGTTGTCCATGAGCGGAACACCACCAGACCTTTCACACCATAGCGCTGGTCGGAGAGTTCCGCACTTTTGTTGATTTCAGTAAACCAAGTGGAGAAGTCCTTCACCTTGTCATAATGGAAGGTGACAACCTCATCCTGGTCTGCGGTTTCTTTCTTTGTTTGTTTCCTAGATTTTTGTGTCATGATTTCACCTGCCTTCGCGACTCACTACACACTTGATAATACAATAGAAAGAATTGAAGGCGTTGAGCATTGACATTCTCCACGATTGAGGTCGGGAGATTTGTGGACGTCATGCAGACCTCCAAAGGACATGTCATTGCCCTGTTACCGACTTCTACCTCAGGCTCTGCCTGTTTACTCGTCGCCAAGTAGGTGGACAGAACCTTCACTGGAGCAAGCCCTATCCTAATTATGTGCCATTGTGAGGTGGTGAGGAACGGGTCCTGTGCCCGTTGATTCACGAATGCCTTACTGTCGAAGCCCACGTCCGATTGGCTACGGACCATGTTCCACCCCGAGGGGGAAGCAAAACTTCGATGGCGAAACGCATTAGTATTTTCATGAGAGCTCATAAAAACACAACAATTCTTTTCCGTGAAAAAACTCAGAGGTTTACTTGCCGCTTCCATGGTAAAAATTGAGTGGGTGGTCTTCATTGGATGGGATGTAGGTGGGAAAGTGAACACCTGTCATCTGCTCAAACCTCTGTAGAATTGACTCTGTTGGAGTTATAAAAACCCTTCTCTTCACGCCGACTATTTTGGCTAGAAGAAGGAGGGTGCACGTTCAAACTCTTGTTTTGGTGGTTTCATCTTCATGGTTTTCGCTGGAGGTAGAATTTCTTCGATTGAATACTTCCGTGTACCCATCTTGAGTTTCTCGGCGTGCTTCGTCACTAAGTAGGGATTCTTATAGGGTCCCCAGAGTCTTTGGAACGGATGTAAATCGGCTTTGGGATTTAGATTGGTGTGTTTAAAATAGGATGGAATTTCGCTCTCGATTAAGCCTTTTTCTGCGATCATATCCAAGGTCGCTTGCTCAACGGCAACTATGTCACGGCTAGCAAGGATGCCAATGTGCGGTACGACGGCTGGTTGAATGATCCCCAAGCAATCACAGTGGGGAGTGATGTCGATGGCAACGTTGATGAAGAAGCGTTTCTTTTCGTCAAAGGTTTCTAAGATTTTGTTAGCAGCAATGGCCATGAATTCTTGGAAGGCTTCAAACTGTTCAGGACGTAAATCAAGGCAACCCACATCTTTGTCCGCTTCAAGGCATTCGTTGCAGTTTCCAACGTGACAGGCGAAGCGCATGATGTTGAGTTTGTGTTTTTCCTTGTCATAGGAGAGGGCGTTGTAGGGGCAGGTTTCGACGAGTTTCTGGGCGTGTTCGGGTGAGCATTTCTTGTCATTCCACCAAGGATAGGTGTTCTCGACGCCGTGGATTTTATTCCACCGTGAAGGACCAGAGTAGCCACCTAATGCAATATTCTTGATAGCGCCTCCATAACCACAATTGGCATGTCCTTTGGAATGGGTCAGATCAATTAAGACATCTGCGTCATGGAGCACCCCGCCCATATCGATTTCTTTGACATTTTTGAAGTCCACTTTCACAGATTTTGTATACCCGTCTTTGACACCCGCGACTGGGATAAGGGGACAGCCACACGTTTCTTGGGTGTATCCACGGTCCACGGCATTATAGATGGAAGTGGGGTTATCTGTGACGAAGGGCCAACCACCAACCTCCTTTACAGCTTTAACGATGCGGCGGACGAAAAATACTGGGACGGTCTGATAACCATCGTGGAAGCCGAGGTGCATTTTGATGGCGACTTTGTCGTTTTTCTCGATGGTTGAAAAGTCGAGGTGTTCAAGGAGTTTTAGGAGTTTGGCTCCCAGCGATGCGAAGGCTGCATCGCGTCCGTGTTGGATTGAACCGAAATAGACTTTAGCAGTCAACAATTTCACCTATCATGAAATCATTTTGATTTTCTTTAGAGATGAGAATATTATCTCATGTTGTGTAAAAAGCTTTTGCTTTAGTGAGTCTTGATCTGACGATAAGGAAAAAGAAGTGGGGGCCAACCACCGTACGGCTGTTTGTGCCCCCAATGAATGTTCATTTCTTATTCTAGCGTCATAATATTGACGCGTCATTAACCACCTGGTCTTCGTAACGCACCATCCCATGAGTGCTTGCGCCAAGCCTTGGGATTGTGGCATTCACGTAGTCCTGGTGATTCTTTTAGTCGTTCGCTTTCCGAAATTGGGACTTTACATTTGTTTAGTACATATCGTGACATCATTATCACCCCTTAGTTACTCTCTCTTGTTCATTGTGTGAATTCTCTTACCTTTAAAAAAAGGGAACACTGATACTCAAGAGTTAACACTGTTAAGTTTTGCTGGTTTAAATCCCTTTCTCTTTTCCTAACCAGTCAGCTAACACTTCAATGATTGAGATAGATGCCAAAACCCACTCGGTGTGATTGGGACTGATGAGAGAGTCAAGATCGCGGTGAATAAAATCTTTTTCCGGGTGGTGGAAGATTTATCCGCCGAGTGGGTCTTAGCATCCAGGAAGAGTTAGAAACCAAGAGGTTGACCTTAGGCCAACGTGATCCTCCTATAAAATCTTTGAATTGAAATAAAAAGGAAAAGTGATACGGGTCTCCCGAGCGAGGATGCTGTCCTTGAGGCCGAAAATATTTGGAGCGTTCTCCAGCATACTGAGAGTATGAGGGTTTACGCAAAGGAGATATTGGAAGGAATGAAGGTCTGGATCGGAAGACCCGTGTTTGTGACATCAGCATTTGCTGGCCTCAGCATATTCATAATTACGTTTCTTAACGTCGGGTAAGCAGAAATGTGACGGCATAGCGTGACCGTGGAGGTGCCGTCGGGTTGCGGCATGCAGTAACGGCTCTTTCAACGGTGGGCTTGCTGTCCCACTTATTTCGAAGGCGTCCCAACAGTTTCTTTGTTGATACCATTATTTTTCACCACATTATGTCCCGATTATCTTACGGGTTGAGAATACTATCTATTACACTAATATAAATATATCGGTTTAGGAGAATTTACATACCAAATATGAGAGAATAGGCTGAAACTCTGCACCCATACTCCGAAATCCACCCTGTTCCATCGTTGAGAGGCTAGTTTGCCCTCTCCCATGAGAATATAAGAAGAAACTTTTGAGGAATACTTGACTACATTTGTAGGGAAGAACCGCCAATGAAGCATTCAACCTGGCTCTGGGCATTCACACTCATAACTGTAATTCTATTCACTTATGCACTTCCTGTCAAAGGAGCACCACCACCATCTCAGAACATTGCTTTGTCTCCCGATTATTGGCCAACCTATGGCTGGCGAGCCTCAACCCCAGAAGAACAAGGCATGAGTTCAGCCAAACTCCTTGAAATGGAACAACAAATCGCATTACTACCCTGGGGAAGCCATGTCAAATCAGTGCTAATTATTCGGAATGGTTACATCGTGCACGAGTCATATTACGACCCTGCGTACGGTGTTAATCAAATTGTGAACATCTACTCTTGCACCAAAAGCGTTAGTTCAGCCTTAATAGGAATCGCAATTGAAGAGGGCCATATTGGTGGCGTGAATGAAACGATGGTTGATTTATTTGAAAACCGAACGATAGCCAACCTTGATTCACGGAAGCAAGCTGTCATCTTGCAGTACTTACTAACGATGCAGTCGGGAATTGACTGGGATGAATGGCCCTATGGCCCCACCAGCAGTTTTACGTACATGGTGGATAGTCCCGATTGGGTCCAGTATGTGCTTGACCGTCCGATGCGCGATGATCCCGGAACCGTTTGGGATTACAATTCAGGTGGATCCCACTTACTTTCTCAAATTCTCAATCAGACTGTCGGAAATTCGACACGGACCTTTGCTGAGGACCGCCTCTTTACTCCCCTCGGAATTACAAATTATCAATGGGACGAAGATCCACAAGGCGTGGTATTTGGTGCAGCATGGCTTCACCTTCGACCCCGCGACATGGCAAAATTTGGATTTCTGTATCTGAATAATGGAACTTGGGATGGAGATCAACTGATTCCCGCGNCCTGGGTGAACGAATCCACTTCACTCTTTGGATATCCATATTCTGAATCAGAACCTTATGGATATGGTTATCAATGGTGGCTTAACCTGGAAATTAATGGCTATTTGGCAATTGGTTATAATGGACAGCAAATTAACGTTGTTCCTGAGCACAATCTTGTGGTCGTGTTTACTGCAAACTCTGAAGATGCAACCTTTGCTGCCATCATGAGGGACTATGTTGTTGCCAGTATTGAGTATGAGACTCCAACACCAGTTCCGTTTCCCTTCACATTTGAACAAATCTTATTGATAGGTCAAGTTCTGATGGTCGTCGCATTTATCGCGCCCTTTATTGGACTAATAATCCATGAAATGTGGATTCGTAAAAAGAGAAGGCAGGAGAAAACTTCGACTACTTAAAGCAGGAACGGAGTTTCTCATAGAATTTGGGATTGTTAAGGATAACAGAGAATGCAGCAAGATAGCCTAAGACTTTATCTTTGTAGTGCCAGTCAATGGAAGTGATTAGATCAACCATTTTTTCATCAGCACCTTCAAAAAGCGTTAGGAGCTGTTTGCTGTTTTCTTTCTCAAGTTGGTTCATGAATTTAGTAAAGCATGTGACATCAATTTTCCGGTCGCCATATACTTTACTGAGCATAGGTGCTATCTTCTTGGCGAGGTCTTTACCTTCATCACAGTCCCAATAATCGGTTTCAGTTGCCAGAGTCATGAAGATTTCTGCGCTTCGGGAAAAGAGTGTTTCAGTAGCGGTTTTTCCAATTACCACGCGTTGACCGGCAGGGACGACGGCTCCCGCCTTTTCTAACACTTTGAGGTAGCGATAAATGGTTTTATCCGATTTCGCTTCTACTTCTTCAGAATCTTTAGCCTCTCTGGCGTAAGCTTTTTCCAGTTCACGAACAGTCATGGGACCTTTCCGTAATGCCCTAATGATGGGCAAATGATTTGGGTCCCGTATAATATCAATGATTTTTCGATCAGAAATTATTTTGATGCGTTCAGGTGTGTAGGTTATTACATCTTGAACATCCGTTTGAGTTTCAGTTTTGGGTTGTGCCAAGGTCATTACCTCAATTATTCTCATATGAAGATAGTATGTTTTTTTATTTTAATATTTTCTTCTCACTATTTGAGAATATCATTCTTTGAGGAATTTAAACTGTTATTCCTTTTAAATCTAGCCCTCAAACTGTAAAATGTCCTTTTCACTCAATCCATAGAGGTTTGCCACGATTTGATCGATTTCCCAGTCCAACCCTTTTTTCAAGTATTTCGGATTTTGGACGATATACGCGACCAGTTCGGCGAGTTCGTCTTCTTGATGTTTAGTTGGTGTGGGAAGAGGGATTTGTTCGAGGTACGTGGCATTGTACCGGATGTAACTGCTACGAAGGTGAGTGGCGAAGAAAAGGAGAGTGAAATAGGTATTAATGAGTCGTGAGTTAAGGAGCCCTAGGAGAAACAAAGGGTTGTATGGGGCACGTTTTTGCGTGATGTAATACACGCGACCCAAGGCATGCCCTTCCGAATCTAGTGAAGCACGAATTTGTTTAGCCATGCCTGCAATGACCAGTTTGGGTTCCTTGAAGTCGTTCCATTGGTCAGTGGACACAAGTTTCGGATCATAGGTGACGTATTTTCGTTGGCGGAGATGGTATCGGCGAACGTCACCAGCATTCAGGAAAGGGAGTGTTTTTCGTTTCTTAGTTTTCGATAATTTGCTATATGCGTCTTTAGAGAGGAGGTGTTTGGTGAAACCAGTTTTGGCGATACCACAGCGGATGGAACATGCTTGACCGAGAGGTATTGTGTTATGAAGCATCTTTCTTAGAATCACATATTTTTCTTCGGAAAGGAAAGGTGACAGGATGGTCTTAGGGAGATTGGCGTAGTAGTGTTGGGGGAGGAGGGTTACGTCAGTTGAAGAAGTGCCTAGTTCCTGAGGTTGAGTGGGCGATGGAATAAGCTGAACATTGTGTTGTTGGAGGTCCTGGGGTCCGCGAGGTTTGCGGATAATGAGGATGTGAGGGTATGTAGCAGCGTTTTCGAAGATATTGAGGTTAGAAAGATCGACCATTTGCTCAATAACATAGTTTTTGACTAGGGTTTGCCTGAGTCGGATTCCGTAATCGGCGGCAAGTACTTTATTGCTAATGATATAGCCCAATCGACCACCGGGTCGTAATAGGTTGAGTCCCAGTTCGATGAAGGGCACGAGAATGTCAAATTGTTGTTCGACGGTTCGGTACCGGTGCCGTAGATAGGTTTTGAGACGAGTATCTAAGGCTTTGATGCCAATGAAAGGCGGATTGCCCACGATGACATCGAACCCCCCATCGCGCATGACCCACGGGTAAACCCGGTGCCAGTCAACCGGGTGAATCTTCGCAAGTTTCGAACCGTAAACCGTTTTGGCTTGTGAATCGGGTTGAATAAGGCTATTTCCGAGAAGCACTCGTTGTGAGAAATCAGCTGCTACATCAAGAAGTTGTTTTGATGTTTTTCTTAATCGTCTGTGACACTTTTTGAGGGCCTTCGGATCGACATCAATCCCATGGATGCTATCAACAATACTCCTGAGGAGTAATTCTCTGGGAACTGTATCCACAGTGTGGGTTTGGTATTCAAGGAACCGTAGTGCTCCAATCAGGAAGGCTCCATCTCCACAGGCAGGGTCGAGGATGGTGAACTCTCCCAGTAACCGAGTGGAATCCTCGGCTATGACAGGACCTAGCGTGTTTTCAATAATGTAATCAACAACCCAGTCAGGAGTGAAGTATTGCCCCAACTGTTTACGAGTGGTCTTACTCCTCCCTCGACCTTTACTCACCATTACCTAAGTTTACCTCCCAAGGAATCAACATCTTTACACGGTGCCCTCTTGAACCTTGTAAATGTTGAGAATCATTTAAACTTTAATTCTTCTGCGAGATGTTTAACTTCTTGGAAAAGTCACTGCGAATTATTCATCTGCGTCGTTCTCTAACACCCGATTTGGATTTCTTTGAACTCACTTTCCTTGCATTTGCAATGATGTTGGCTGCTTTCTCTCGTGATATGGTGAGAACTTCAGCGATGTCATCAGTTTTTGCTCGAGCCACAAGAGTAGGAGTTTCATACCCCGCATCTCGGAGTTCTTTGGCTTGGTTTCGGGTTAAGCCACGAATTTGTGTGAGTTGGGAAATTTCGGACTCAATTTGGGCTTCAATACTTTTCAGGGATGTGTCAACTTCTAAGTCTCGAATAGCTCGACTGACTTGACGGCTATCAACACGTACATCGATTTCCTCTACGAGTCGCTCATTCTCTAAAGGTTCAACAGCGTTCGTGAGTGGAAATACGCCAACCAATACTAATAAGGCAGAAACGGGGAACAATAAGGCTGAGGGGATTGGATCAACGGGTGGAACTAGCTGAGTCCAAACATCTGAGACAGGTGAAAGATCTGCAAGGGTAATCAGCATGATTGTCAGTCCAAGGAAACCAACCAAAGCCCAACCAAGAGTAGATCGTCGGCCTTTAAAACGAACAGCTCCAATTTCAGCCCAGACTAACCAGACACCAACTCCGATAATGAACCCCATGACAAATCCTTGTAACACTGAAAGCACGAGTGCAACACCGAATCCAATTTGAACATCCAATTGTGCACCTCCAAATACGCAAACCACACCAAGTAATACTGTAGCAATACTGAATACACGTTTCCGTCCTAACTTATCAGGAAGGAACGTGAAAACAAATAGCGCTCCACCAACTCCTAATAACAATAATTCACCAGTATAATAGCGAGGATCAAAGAAGAAGAAATTGATAAACAACAGTCGAAGTTCATTCGGTGTCGCCCAGACGAATATACCATATGCAGCCAGATAGATGACCCACCAGATAGTATAAGGTAGGATTGATCCGGGAACCATATAGGTTTGGAGCTCAATTTTTCTTGGTAAGATAAGGAACCCAATAATCAACCCAAAAAATATCAAGGCAGCAGTGATTGAAGGAGCAAATGTTGTAGGAAAGATACGCCAAACAGTTGATAGAATTCCCCCCACTACAAGAATAACTACTGTAACAATTCCGACAACACGACCCCGTCGAAGACTTGATACAAGTTTATTCATAAAAATCGTCAATAGGACTAATCCTGCTCCGAAGAGGAAACTCAGAAGAAAGAGGGCCCCGATTCCGGCGGGTGAAAACCAGAAACCAGGGGAAAAAGCAAATTGGAAGACTCCAACCAGAAGAAGGAGTATTTCGATTATAACAAGAAAATGTGTACTCCATCTGAATCGATCAACGAGTATCCCAGCAACTAAAAGCCCCAGAATTAATCCTACAGAGCTAGCTAGGATAAAGGAGAGGCTGGAGAGGATAATTGGTCGAAGGTAAAAGAAATAGGCTACCAACCAAGCGAAGGGTAGGGACAATACTGCATTAATAGCCCAAGTGTATTCGACTTTCATCAATGGAGACTTCCAGTTCCTTTTGACAATGTGTTGTAATTCAACATTACTAAGAGGGATTATAAGCGTTTCATCAAGAATTTGGTTAAAAATTTCGTAACGCAAAGGTTAATCTATACGCGATTTTAGTACAAGTCACCTTCGGTGACATCCTTTGCCTGTTAAAGAAATAATCGTCCTTCGCAAAGGGGGAATGCCCCTGTTCAATTTCGCACCCAGTGGAGCACCAAAACTCGATGCACTCGTTGCTGGATTCTTATCAGCTCAAGCCGGATTCGCCGAAGAAATTGGTGAACGAGAAATCCAAGTTGTCACCTTTGCAGAGAATAAATTCGTGTATGAGAGTCGAGCAGACCTCCTCTTCATAATCGTTATTGGACAAGAAGATGATGAACACATCTACCGGGTGATCATTAAGGAAGTCGCCCAAGCTTTTGAAAGTCAATACAGTGAAGTGCTAAAACAATCTGTCGTTTCCTCACATCTTTTTAGAGGATTCCGAGAATACGTTATGGAAATACTCGGAAAATATGATCGAATTCCAGAAATCCAACAACGATACCCCACCGCAATCCTACCTCCTGAGATTCTAGAACAAATCGAAGAGATCTTGAGCCTCATTGAGGGTCAGCCTGGAATAATACGAACTGCCCTTATCACGAGCGATGGGTATGTCATCACCTCAAAATTACAACAACATGAACTAGGAGTCGCTGGGAAACAACTCACACCGTCCGAAGAGATGGAATTACCAGGTTACTTTACCGTGACCCAGACAACATTTGATGAAGGAACGAAGTTATACATTCATCAAGTATCTCCTGGGCTGATGCTTCTGGCGATTATTCGTGAAGATTTGCATGAAAGTCGATGTGCGGAGATAATCTCCCCCCTTGTTTATGGATTACGAAATGTCGACTACTCGAGTATGGTAAAAATTGACCCTAAAACCAAGCTAACCGAGGTCTTCTCTGATTTGGCAGTTTTTACCACAAACCCAATGATGGAAAGTACGCTTTATGCTGAACAGACAAAACCAGCACGAGAGTTTGCACTTTTATTTGGAAATGCGGGTATTGATGTTATTCGAGGGATTGATGGGGTTTCGAGTGTCGAAGAGATACGAGTTCGCACCGGTGTGCATGGGCGACAACTTTCAGAAATTTTAAGCTATCTGGCTGAGAAAGGATATATTCGTCGTACCATATTTTATCCGAAACTGGCGGCAAGTGATACGCGATTCCTTGCCTACCTTGAAACAGTTGGGCTTCCCCGAGATGAATACCAAATTCTTGACCAAGCTAAGGGATTCTGCGATGGAAATAACAGCGTTGCAGACATTGCCCAGCGAATTGGAGCTGACGAAGAGAAGCTAATTACTATACTGAGAAAACTTGGGGACAACGTGGAATGGCTCACTTAAACCAATGCCTTTAAAGCACACAATTCGAACAGTCGATGAGGCTATAGTAATAACTCTTGTTGATGTGATTCCAGCGAGATATAGGTGCACGAATCGATGGGCAAAATCATTACGATTCACAGTTTCCGAGGCGGGACTGGAAAAAGTAACCTAACCGCGAATCTGGCAGTCTGGGCTGCAATGAAAGGTCGGAACGTCGGAGTCATTGACACAGACATTCAAAGCCCTGGGCTTCATGTACTCTTCGGGCTTGCGGGTCATCGCTTCCGCTACACTCTCAACGATTACCTTCGCAAGAAATGCACCATCGAAAAAGCCTCCATTGACCACACAAAGGCCATGAAAATCCGATCCGGTAGTATCCATATTATTCCAGCTAGCCTTAACGCCGATGATATTTCCACAATCATTCGGGAAGGTTATGAAGTAGCTGATTTACGTGCCGGGTTTAAACGCATCATGCAGGCAAAGAAGCTTGATTATCTCTTCATTGACACGCACCCCGGTTTAGATCAAGAAACATTATTGTCGATGGCCACGACTGACCTCCTCTTTGTAATCATGCGATTAGACCAACAAGACTTCCTTGGTTCAGCAATAACATTAGCTTTAGCCAAGAAACTCGGCGTGCCCTCTACCTACATAGTGTGCAACAAATGTCCTGGCATTTATGATTTCGATAAAGTAAGACGCGATATAGAACGCGAATACAGCGTGAAAGTTGCTTCAGTCATTCCCTTGTTTACCCGACTTATTGAGCTGGGCAGCCGTCAAATCCTTGTACAAACAAGTCCTAATCATTTATTCGCACAAAATATTGACCAACTTTTCAAAAAATGCGAGACGCTCCTTGAGAACAAGGGGAATAAGCGAAAACCGTAAGAAATTTTTTTAAAAAAAAGAG
>JGI2171J19970_10000325_pt1 | contig 24357 bp, 26 predicted proteins | sample DeeMarSWOR324_28_FD_19970 | JGI IMG/M metagenome (IMG submission 19970) | reverse complement strand
TTCTGCAAGGCAAGCACAAGCCGATTTACACGCCACATGTGGACTGCGGTGACGGCGTGATCGTCATCAACGCGGCCCGCGTGCGGCTGACCGGAAAGAAACCGGCGCAGAAGCTGTACTTTCGTCATAGCGGCTACGTGGGTGGAGCCAAGCTGGTGCCTTTCAAGCGGATGTTGGAGCGGCGCCCCGAGTTCGTGATTCGGCGGGCGGTCCGCGGTATGCTGCCGAAGACCGCGCTGGGCCGGCAGATGTTGAAGAAGCTGCGCGTATATGCCGGACCCGAGCACGCGCACCGGGGGCTGGCCACCGAGCTGCTGAAGATCGACAGCTAGCGGCGACCTCCCACCAGTGAGTAAGTCAAAGACATGATCGGTAAGAAGCTCGAGGATGGACGGGTCCATGCGGTGGGTCGTCGGAAGACCTCCGTCGCACGGGTCTACTTGAAAAGGGGAAGGGGGGGGTGGCAGATCAACGGTCGTCCGCTCTCGGACTACTTCCCGCGCGGGACGTATCAGGCGATCCTGGAGAAGCCGTTCCGTGCCACCGAGACGCTCGGCGAGTACGATGTGGTCGTGAACGTGAGGGGCGGCGGCCTCACGGGCCAGGCCGGGGCGATCCAACTGGGCGTCGCCCGCGCTCTGCTGGTCGAGGACGAAGATCGCCGAGTGTCGTTGCGGCGGGAGGGTCTCTTGACCCGGGATCCGCGGCGTGTGGAGCGCAAGAAGTACGGGCAGCCGAAAGCGCGCAAGCGGTTCCAGTTCAGCAAGCGCTAAGCCTGCTCGCGAGTCTAACGAACGAGGTGATATGCCAGTAGGGCTCGAAGATCTGCTGCAAGCCGGAGTCCACTTCGGCCACCAGACGCGTCGCTGGAACCCCAAGATGCGGCGCTACATCTTCGCGCAGCGTGGCGGCATCTACATCATCGATCTGCAGAAGACCCTCAAGGAGCTCGAGCGGGCCAAGGAGCTGGTCCGGCAAGTTGTGCATCGAGGCGAGTCGGTGCTGTTCGTCTGCACGAAGCCGCAGTTGCGTGAGATCGTCCAGGCCGAGGCTGAGCGCTGTGGTGCCTTCTACGTGACCGAGCGCTGGCTGGGCGGCATGCTCACGAATTTCCAGACGATCAAGAAGAACATTCGGCGGCTGAAGGAGCTCGAGCGTGGGGCAGAAGAGGGTGCGTTCGAGTTTTACACGAAGAAGGAGCAGCTTCTGCTGGACCGCGAACGGCAGAAGCTCGACCGCTACCTCTCGGGGATCAAGAACATGGTGCGGCCACCTGGCTGCCTCTACGTCGTTGATGCCCGAAAGGAGGAGATTGCGGTGGCCGAGGCTAACAAGTTGGGTATCCCGGTCATCGCGATAGCGGACACGAACGCCGACCCCGACGTGCTCACGGTTGCGATTGCCGGGAACGACGACGCGATCCGCTCAGTGTCGCTGATCACGGGCGAGATCGCTGATACGGTGGAAGCCGCGATCAAGGAGGTGCCTGAGGAGTTGCGAGTTGCGGCCGCTGAGGAGGAGGAGGAAGTCTTCACCTACTCGAGCGACGCCGCGGTGGCGGTGACGGAGCGTGGCACGTCCCGGCGGCAGCGCAAGCGGCGGCGACCGCGGCCGGAGGTGATCGCGGCTCACCGCGTGACGCCCGATGCCGAGGTCGGGGAAAGCGAGGTCCCGGCCGAGGAAGGCGAGCGAGGGCCGGCCGAGACCGAGGATACCGGCGAGGACTGAGCGCCGGCGGGGCCACTTCGGTGGCCCCTTTTGATGCGTGTGGACCCTATTCTGAACGACGATGAGCCAGATACCAGCTGCAGCGGTCAAAGAACTTAGAGAGCGCACGGGCGCTGGCATGATGGACTGCAAGCGCGCCCTGGAGGAGACCGGCGGTGATATGGAAGCTGCCGTGGAGTGGCTGCGCAAGAAGGGAGCGGCGGCGGCGGAGAAGCGGGTGGGCCGCGAGGCGCGACAGGGCGTGATCGAAGCCTACATCCACCATACTCGCAACATTGGTGTGCTGGTCGAGCTGAATTGCGAGACCGATTTCGTGGCCCGGACAAGCGAGTTCCAGGAACTGGCACGAGACATCGCGATGCAGATCGCGGCGGCGGACCCGATCGCCGTATCCCGTGAGGACGTGCCGCAGGACATGATCGAGCGTGAGCGGTCGATCTACCTGGCACAGGTGAAGGAGCAGCGCAAACCGGAGCATGTCGTAGACAAGATAGTGGAAGGCAAGTTGCGCAAGTTCTTCGAAGAGCGCACTCTGCTAGAACAGAAGTACGTAAGGAACCCGGACATCACGGTGGCCGGCAGGATATCAGAGGCTCAGGCGAAGATCGGCGAGAAAATCGCGGTCGGCCGCTTTGTGCGATTTCAAGTGGGTCAGTAGGTGGAAGGCTCGGGATGAAGTACCGGCGCATCCTCCTAAAGTTGTCCGGCGAGTCCGTGGCCGGCGATGACGGGTCTGGCATATCGCTGCCGGCTATCGATCGCCTCACGGAGGAGATCGTGAAGGTGCACGGCGCGGGCGTAGCATTGGGTCTGGTGGTCGGCGGTGGCAACATCGTGCGCGGCACGGTGGCGGCGCAGGGAGGGATGGACAGGGTTTCGGCAGACTACATGGGCATGTTGGCCACGGTGATCAACGCGCTGGCTATTCAGGACATGCTCGAGAAGAAGAACGTGGACACCCGCGTTCTGAGTGCGATTCGCATGGAGGAGCTGGCCGAGCCGTACATTCGCAGGCGGGCGCTGCGCCATCTCGAGAAGGGCCGAGTGGTGCTCTTTGCAGGCGGCACCGGTAACCCCTATTTTTCCACGGATACGGCCGCTGTTCTACGGGCCATTGAGATCGAAGCGGAGCTCATCATAAAGGCCACGAAGGTTGACGGTGTGCACTCGGCGGACCCGCTGACCGACCCGACCGCAGAACTGATCCCTGAGATCTCATTCCTGGAGGTGATGACGCGGGAGCTCGGCGTGATGGACGCGACTGCGATCTCGCTGTGTAAGGACAACAACCTGCCTGTGATTGTGCTGAACGTGCAGCGGCCTGGCGCCGTGCTGGCCGCGGCGCGTGGAGAGCGGGTCGGCACGCTGATCTCCGGGGAGGTGGAGTCATGACGACTTTGAAAGAGACTCGGGCGCGCATGGAGAAGGCGCTGGAAGCGATGCGGCGTGAGTTCGCGACAGTGCGCACAGGAAAGGCCTCCCCGGCGCTGTTAGAGCACGTCAGGGTCGAGGCATATGAGACGCAGATGCCACTTGAGCAATTGTCCACCATCAGCGCGCCGGAACCTCGTCTGCTCATAGTACAACCCTGGGACAAGAAACTGGTAGGCGCGATAGAAAAGGCCATCCGCAGCTCGGATTTGGGGCTCAATCCGTCGAATGACGGGAACGTGATCCACGTGCCGATCCCGGCGCTGAATGAGGAGCGCCGCCAGGAGCTGGTGAAGGTGCTGCACAAGATGGCCGAGGAGGGTCGAGTTTCGCTGCGCACGGCGCGGCGCCTGGCCAACGATGAGCTCAAATCGCGGATGAAGTCGGGCGAGCTCCCGGAGGATGAGGGGCATCGCGTGCTCGAAGAGGTGCAGATACTGACGGACGAGTATGTCGAGAAGGTCGACACCCTCCTCAAGTCGAAGGAGCAGGAGGTACTCGAGGTCTGAGCTAGCAAGACATACGAAAACGGAACCAGGCAGCGCCGAACTTATGCAGCGTGTGCTTCCCCTCACAGCCGATGCCTTCTGAGCGCCTCCAGCGGATTCACCAGCTGAACAAGATCCAGCTGCCTCGCCACGTTGCGATCATCATGGATGGCAACGGTCGCTGGGCTTCCGAGCGCGGGCTACCACGCTATGAGGGCCATCGCGCGGGCATGAAAGCGGTCAGAGAGGCGGTAGAGGGTGCAATTGAAGTCGGGATCGAGTTTCTCACGCTCTTCGCCTTCTCGCAGGAGAACTGGCAGCGGCCGCTCCGCGAGATTGCCTTCCTCATGTCGCTGCTCGAGCGCTACGCTGAGTCCGAGTGCCAGGACCTCGTCAAAAACGGCGTGCAGGTCCACGTGATCGGGGATCTCAAGCGCCTGGAGGCTGGTGCGCGCAAGGCGATCGACATGATCACCTCCGCGACCCGCGAGGGAAAGCGCCTGCAACTCATACTGGCGATCAGCTACGGCGCTCGCGGCGAGCTGGTCCGGGCAGCGCAGCGCCTGGCCGAGCGCGTGAGCGCAGGGGAATTGAAGCCGGAGCAGATCGACGACGCGGTCTTCGCCAGCGAGTTGTACACGGGACGTTGGCCTGATCCCGATCTGCTCGTACGCACGTCCGGGGAGTATCGAATCTCCAATTTCATGCTCTGGCAGCTCGCGTACACCGAGCTGTTTACGACGCCGGTTCTCTGGCCGGATTTCACCCGCGAGCACCTCTTCGAGGCGGTTCTCGAGTTCGAGCAGCGGGACCGCAGGTTCGGCAGGGCCTCCGGTTGATGCAGCATCCTGGCGGCGAGCTATGGAAGCGCGTGGCGGTCGCTGCGGTCGGGATACCCCTGGCCGTCTCTCAGGCTTACCTGGGCGGGTACTGGCTGGCCGGATTCCTGGCGTTCATGGCCGGCCTGGCGGCCTGGGAGTTTTGCTACATGTATCGTCAGCACGGTCTGCCAGCCGCGCCAGTTGTGGCGGCGCTGCTGGGCCTGGCCTACGTGCTGATCGCCGCCGGCACATCGATTGAGGGTTTCGCTGTCTCGATCGCGGTCATCACGCTGGCGGTGGCGACGGCCCTGATGATCATGACACCACCGGGATCGCGGCCAGGCGTGACGGTGATGATCACCGTGTGCGGCGCGGCCTACACGGGCTTACCGCTCGGCTTCGCCGTTTGGCTGCACGCTCTGGGCGGTCGGGGACCGGGATGGCACGGCGCTGCCGTCCTGTTCCTGCCTGTCGCCGTGACCTGGCTCGGCGACACCGCAGCCTACTTCTGTGGGCAGGCGTTCGGTCGTCACAAGCTGGCGCCAGTCATCAGCCCGGCCAAGACGTGGGAAGGTGCGAGCGCCGGCTTGCTGGCGACGGCAGGTGGCGCGTTCTTGTACGTTGCCCTGACCCAACCGCTTGTGGCCTGGACGCTGAGTTTGGGCGAGTTACTGGGCTTCGGGGTGGCAGTTGCCGTGGCCGGTCAGCTCGGAGATCTTTTTGAGTCGCGCTTCAAGCGCGACTGTGGCGTGAAGGACAGCTCGGGCCTCCTACCCGGCCACGGTGGCATGTTGGATCGACTCGACTCGCTGCTCTTCGTGTTTCCGGTCGGCTACGCTTACCTCAGACTGGCGGGGCTGTGATGGGTGCGCGAGGCATCGCCGTGTTGGGCTCGACAGGCTCTATCGGGAGGACGACGCTCGAGGTCGTCAGCGCCTTCCCCGACCGGTTCAAGGTCGTGGCACTCACCGCGCATAGAAGTGCGGATGTGCTGCTGGAGCAGGCGCGGCGCCACCGTCCCAAACTGGCCGTGCTCGTGGACGGGGAGCTAGAGCCGCNGAGGCTCCTGAAGGGTACCCGGGTGGCCACCGGTTGGGACGCCGTCCTCGAGGCAGCAAGTCACCCGGACGTCGAGATCGTCGTCAACGCACTGGTCGGGGCGGCGGGTCTCGAACCGACGTTGCGGGCGCTGGCTGCCGGTAAGCGGCTCGCGCTGGCCAACAAAGAATCGCTGGTCGTCGGCGGCCCGCTAGTCATGCGGGCCTTGAAGGAAAACGCTGGCGAGCTCATACCCGTGGACAGCGAGCACAGTGCCGTGTTTCAGTGCCTGGCCGGCGCCAGCTTGGAGAGCGTGCGCAGGCTCGTGCTTACGGCTTCCGGCGGGCCGTTCCGGGATCGGGATCCCATGGACCTGGCAGGGGTTACACCGGATGAGGCTCTGCGCCACCCGACCTGGAACATGGGGGCGAAGATCACGGTGGACTCGGCCACACTCGTGAACAAGGCCCTCGAGGTTGTGGAGGCGCACTATCTGTTCGGGATCGCCTACGAGCAGGTAGATGTGGTCATTCACCCGCAGTCGATTGTGCACTCGCTGGTGGAGTTCCGGGATGGTTCCGTGCTGGCACAGCTGGGGCGCCCGACGATGGCGTTGCCGGTGCTCTATGCCTTGACCTACCCCGAGCGGCTGCCGTTCGACGCGCCGTCGCTCGACCTGGCCCAGGTGGGCACGCTCAGCTTCGAGCCGGTGCCGCCGGGAAGGTTCCCGGCCTTCGAGCTGGGGCGTGAGGCAGCGCTCAGGGGCGGCACGGCGCCGGCGGTGTTCAACGCGGCCAGCGAGGGGGCCGTCGCCGCGTTCCTGGCGGAGCGGCTCGCGTTCAACGAGATCCCGGAGGTGATTCGGGATGTCATGGGCGGCCACGCGGTGGAGGACGTAACGGATCTGGAAGTGGTGCGGCGCGCCGACGCATGGGCGCGCGAGGCGGCGCGAACGTGCGTGCAGCAGCGCTCGGGCAAGACGAAACGGTTGGCGTAAGGTGACTACGCTGCTCGCCTTCATCATCGTACTTGGCGTACTGATCTTCGTCCACGAGCTCGGGCACTTCATCACTGCGAAGCTCGCTGGCATCGCGGTGCCCCGGTTCTCCATCGGGCTCGGCCCCAAGCTCTGGGGGTTCAAGATCGGGGAGACCGAGTACGTGATATCCGCACTTCCGCTCGGCGGCTATGTGAAGATGGCGGGCATGGGTGATGAAGAGGCGATGGAGAAGCTGGAGGGCGGCAAGGCCGACCTCGAGACGCCGCCCGAGCGCCGCTTCGACTCCAAGCCCGTAGCTACCCGCGCCATCGTGATCTCTGCCGGCGTGATCATGAACTTCCTCTTCGCGATCATCGCCTTCGCGGGGCTCTCCTACCATCAGTCGTGGGAGCCGCGCATCGGGACTGTGGACGAGGGCGGGCCCGCGCAAGAGGCGGGCGTGCGCCCCGGCGACTTGGTGGTGGCTGTAGACGACCAGCCGGTCAAGCTGTGGCTCGAGTTCGCCGAATACATCAGTCGTCGGCCGGGCGAGGATGTGACTGTGCGGGTCGTGCGCGACGGTCGGGAACTGGATCTGCAAACGCGAGTCGTCCTCGATACGGTCGTCGTCGACTCGCTGGCGGGCGATACGGTCATCGCCGGACGGATTGGCGTCGTACGCGATACCCTCAACCAGCGGCGCGCGTTGGGCCTGGCAGGATCCCTCGCCGTCGGGACCCGCCGCTCCGTGTTCATCGTCAAGCTCATCTTCGATTACATCGGGCAGCTGCTCACTGGCAGGGCGTCGGCACGTGATCTGGGTGGGCCGATACTGATTGGGCAGCTCTCCGGTCAGGCCGCCCGGGCAGGCTTGCTGGTTCTCATCAATTTCATGGCGCTGCTGAGCGTGCACCTGGCCGTTCTCAACCTGCTACCGATCCCGATCCTGGATGGGGGCCACCTGATGTTCCTGGCCATCGAGGCGGTGCGAGGGCGCGCGCTCTCGCTGGAAGCCCGGACCCGACTGAGTCAGGTCGGCCTGCTCCTCATCTTGGCCCTGATGGTCTGGGCCATCACCAGCGACCTGCTACGGGTCACCGGTAACTAGTCTCAGCTGCGCTCAAAGAGGCCGAGCTGCGGGCTGCGAACGGCCGCCGCCAGGATGGTCACGTCGAGCTCTGCGAGCGGTTCGTCCTGGGTCGCGACCCTGAGGGGCGCGGCATAGCGTCTTCTGCGCAGTGCCTCACCGACCGTCGCGGCGGCGAGTTCCGGCTCGTTGCATTCCTGGCTCAGGTGGGCGAGCACGACACCGGCGAGCGCGGGATGGTGCAGTTCCGTGGCGAGCTCGGCTGCGGCCCGGTTCGACAGGTGACCGTGCCGACCGGCGATGCGACTCTTCACGGACCAGGGGTACGGACCTGTGCGTAGCATGACATCGTCGTGGTTGGCTTCCAGGATCAGCAGGTCGCAGCGGCGCAGAGCATGGCGGACGGCGGCTGTTGGAGTTCCCATGTCGGTCGCGATCCCCACTTTCAGCCCGCTGGCCCGCTGGCGTACCGTCACCGCCACTGGATCGACGGCGTCGTGACAGGTCAGAAACGGCTCGATGCGCAGGTCGCCCAGGTCGACCGGTCGGCCGGCCCGGTAGGAGCGGATCTCCTCCTGACCGTTGAGCAGGGCGGAGCAGGAAGCTGCGGTCGCACGTGCGAGATAGACCGGCACGCGCCAGCGGCGTGCGAAGACGCCCATACCCTGGGTGTGGTCTCTATGCTCGTGGGTGATGAAGAGCGCTGATACGCTGTCCGGGGCTATGTCGAGGGAACGCAGGCGGCGCTCGATCTGCCGGCCGCTCAGCCCCGCGTCGACGAGGATTCGTATCTCAGTAGTCTCTAGGAGGATTGAATTGCCGCGACTTCCGCTTCCCAGAACGTGTACCCTGAAGCTCATCCACCCCGCCCTTGGCGCCAGCAGCTCTCCAGGTAGCGCCGCCCGCGCTCATCCAGATCCACACCGCGCCTGCCCATCGCCGTCTCTGCGGCAGCGAGGAATTCGGCCAGGCGATACTCGCTGAGCTCGGAACCCTCCCCCCAGCTGAACGGCTGCACGTAACTGGGGGGCATCGTGTTCCCGTATAGATTAGCTCCGGCCCCCACCACTGTGCCAGTGCTCAGGAGCAGTCCGATCCCCGTCTTGACGTGGTCTCCGATGAAACAGCCGATCTTCATGTGGCCCGTGTCCTGCACGCCGAACGGAGTCCATACCTTGACGGGGCGATAGTTGTTCTTCAGGTCGCTGTTGGTCGTGAACGCCCCCAGGTTGACCCACTTGCCGAGGTAGGCGTGGCCCATGTGGCCATCGTGCGCCTTGTTGCTGTAACCGAGGACGACGGTTTCCGCGACCTCGCCACGCAGATACGAGTAAGGCCCCGCCGAGATCGCCTCGAATGAACCACCCAACAGCCGCGAGTGATGACCTACAGCCGCAGGGCCCGCCAGCCGGGTACCTGCCCGCACCTCCACCGCGTCGCCGAGCGAGATGGGGCCCTCACGTGTATCGAACAGAGTCCCGGGCTCGATCCGCACGTCGCGGCCAAGCATCGCTGGATAGTCGCCTTGCGAATACACACCCCTCGGTAGTTCGGGCGCAGCCGCGCGTTCCGCCGCTGCCAGGTCGCGCACCAGTTGGTCAGGGGTCTCCAGCATCAGATCCCACACCCACTCCAGCAAGCGACCGGCAACCTGGATGTGCACTTCGGGTTCGTCGTCGAGCTGCAGCTTCTCCAGAAAGGTGGCCTCTGGCAGCCAGCCTGCGGGCGCGCAGACACCCACGGGGCGGTCGCCGATAAGGTAGACGGCCGGTTCCCTGGGTGTGGCGAGCTGCTGTCCGGGGTCCGGGATGGCTCGCGCGCACCAGAAGACCAGATCGCGATCCCCGGGAAGATCAGCCAGGCTGAGCACCGGCGGCGCACCTGCCTCGTGGAAGTCGCTCAAGTGCTCCGACGTGACGTAGCCGATGGGCTCCAGTCCCAGATTGCGCGTCGCCCGTTCCACCAGCCTCATAGCCCCGAAGCGCAGTTCGCCCGCTGGGCGCGTGAGCGCGAAAGGCTGCCAAGCGCGGGCACGGTCATCGTCGAAGAGTATAAGTTCCGGTCTTGCCACGTCTCAGTCGACCCCTTCTCTGAGCTCTGGAGGCAGCGCCGCGAGTAGCTCCTTCAGCTCCTCGACGCGGTCCTGGGGAACCACGAAAGTGATGCCCGAGGCCCGCACCACCACGACATCCGAGAGACCGAACACCACGACCGTGCCGTCCTCTGCCCATACCAGCGTGTCTCGACAGTCGACGGCATGCGCGTCCCCTACGAGCAGGTTACCCTCGTGATCGCGCGCGCGGACTCGCATCAGTGCCGCCCAGGCCCCCACATCGTCCCAGTCGAACTCCGCTTCCACAACCGCGATGCTCGGACTTCGCTCCATGAGGCCATAGTCGATGGTTAGAGTAGAGACCGCAGCGAAGAAACCACCGATGTCCCCGTCGCTCAGCCTAGCGAGGTGCTCCGCGATCTCCGGTGTGTGCGCTCCGAGTTCCGCGAGTAGAATCTGCGGTCGCCAGACGAACATCCCCGAATTCCACAAGAAGCCGCCCCGCGCTAAGTAGCTTTCCGCAGTCGCGCGGTCCGGCTTCTCGACGAACCGTCGGACCTGAAAGGTTCCAGGTGTGAGTGGGTCGCCGACCTCGATGTAGCCATAGCCCGTTTCCGGTCGGGTCGGGCGCACGCCGACTGTGAGGAGCCGGTCGGTAACGCCGGCAGCTTGCACGGCACGCTCCAGCGTGGATCTGAAGCGGTCGAGCGGACGAATCACATGGTCCGTGTGCAGTGACACCATGACGGCGCGCTCCGGCCGAGCGGCTCGAGCGAGGATCTCCTGGGCGGCCCAGGCGAGTGCCGGCGCGGTACCTTTGGCCTGCGGCTCGATTAGGAGCTGCTCGAACGGGAGGTCGGCAAGCTGGCTGCGGATGAGCGGCTGCAGATGCTCACCGGCGACGACAAGCAAGTTCGAAAGCGGCGCCAGCGCTCGGGCGCGCTCCAACGTCTCGACGATGAGAGGCCGCTCGGAGCCCAGCGGCAGGAACTGCTTCGGACGCTGAGGTGTGCTCGCCGGCCAGAACCTCGAGCCGATGCCTCCGGCCAGCAGCACGATCCAGCGCTCGAAATCGTTCTCGCTCACGCCAGAGCCCGTCGTCCTCTCGCGCCGGCCAGCGCTTCTCAGATAAGCTTGGCGATCTGCTCGCGGTTGTGCCGTAGCTCGTACAGCAGGGCGCCGAACGGTACGCCTGACCTGACGAAAGTCACGAGGATCATCTCCGGCGGGACGTCGGTCACAATGGCGACACCGTCCGCGTACTCGACCACGGCCGTGGTCAGTCCGTCGTGACGGGCTGCAGCACCGAGTTCACGTGCACTGTGCAGCAGACTCGGGGCCATGGCGGCGACAGCCTCAGCGTCACTGCCCTCGGGCCCGACCTGGTCGATCAACAGCCCATCCTGGCCCACGACGAAGACCGCTTCGACCTCTGAGCGGTTGGACAGCCGGCTGAGAAGATCCTTGAGTGTTGGCATCGGCTCACACAGGGTGGTTGGTAGCAGCAGTGGGGCCAAGCTACCTGACCGAGCCCACAAAGTCAAGCGTACTCAAGGCTTTCGCAGCTTGACAGTGGCGCCCGGGGCAGATAAGGTTGCGCCGTCTACCATGGCGAATCCGCGCTTCCGCTCGGGTCACAGCAAGGCCCTGTTGCTGTTCACGCTCGCGGTGCTGTCTGGCTGCGGTAGTGACCTCGATCTGACCTACCCGCGGCCGAGCGAGCCGTTTGAGGCCACGGTGTATGATCTGCTGGCCGGGCCCATCGAGCGCCCCAGCGCGTTCGATGTCGTGTCGGGCCGTGGCCGCGGTGTTCCCCGGACGGCGCGCGTGGACCAGAGCGACGGCTGGGATGTGATATTCGCGGTGCTGGACGGCGACCCGGTCTGGCTGCCGCGGGGCTTCTTCGAGTCGCTCGAGCCCACAACGGGAATCCTCGCCCTCGATCTGGACTTCGATGCGGTGCGCCGGCTTCCAAGCGATCGCGAGTCCTATGAGGCCGAGGATCCCGTGCCGCTGACGGTGGGGCGCGCGTACGGAATCCGCAGCCGTCCCGACCCCAGTCTCGCTCTGCCGTGCCGCATCTACGCGAAGCTGGTCATCGACTCGATTGGCGGGGATCCGAGGTATGTGCATTTCCGCTACCTCTGGAACCCGAACTGCGACGACACGAACGTCACGCCGGAAGAGGAGCAGTAGAGCGGGCGGGGCCGGTGGCATGCTCGATCTGAAGCGGATCCGATTCGAGAGCGACGCTGTCAGAGAACAGCTGGCCAAGCGCGCCGATCCAACGGTGGCGCCCTCCGTCGCTGAGGTGCTGAGCCTGGACGAGGAACGACGTCGCCTGATCCAAAGTGTCGAGCGGCTCAAGGCCCGTCGTAACGAGGCCTCGAAGGAGATCGCTGAGCGCAAGAAGGTGGGCGACGACACAGCGGGGCTGATCCAGGAGATGAAGGAGGTCTCGGCCCGTATCGCTGAGTACGATGCCCGGCTGAGCGCGAGCGAGGCGCGAATCGAGCAGCTGCTGCTCGAGATCCCCAACACGCCTCTCCCCCCGGTACCCTCCGGAGATGAGTCTGCCAGCCTGCACGTCCGGTCGTGGGGCGAGCCGCTCGAGCCGGCCGACTGGCGGAAGCCGCACTGGGATCTGGGGGCGGCCCTGGGGATCGTCGACTTGGAGCGCGGCGCGAAGGTGGCAGGTTCCGGCTTCCCGGTCTACGTCGGCGCGGGCGCGCGTTTGGCACGCACGCTCATCAACTTCATGCTCGATGTGCACCTGCAGGAGCATGGCTACCTGGAGGTGATGCCGCCCTACCTGGTGCGAAGCGAGACGATGCTGGGGACGGGCCAGCTGCCGAAGCTGGCCAGCGACGCCTACCACGTGGAGAGCGATGATCTTTGGTTGATACCCACCGCCGAGGTTCCTCTGACCAATCTGCATGGCGGTGAGGTCTTCGGCCCAGACGACTTGCCCCGTCACTATGCGTCGTACACCGCCTGCTTTCGGCGTGAAGCAGGTGCCGCTGGTCGCGATACGCGCGGATTGATCCGTATCCACCAGTTCGACAAGGTGGAGTTGGTCCGGCTCGAGAGGCCGGAGGACTCGGAGGCCGCGCTCGAGGAGCTGACCGCACAGGCGGAGAAGATTCTGCAGCGTCTCGGCCTCCCGTACCGAGTGGTCTTGCTCGCCGCCGGTGACATAGCACAGTCCAGTGCAATGACCTATGATCTCGAAGTGTGGTCGCCCGGTGTCGAGCGCTGGCTGGAAGTGTCGTCGTGCTCGAACTGCACCGACTATCAGGCGCGACGCGCCAATATACGCTTTCGCCGTAAGCGCGGTGCGAAGCCCGAGTTCGTGCATACCCTGAACGGATCCGGGCTGGCATTGCCGCGAACCATTATCGCTCTGCTGGAGAATGGACAACGCGCGGACGGCAGCGTCGAGCTTCCTGAAGCGCTTCACCCCTGTATGGGCTGCACGCGAATCGAGCCGGTGTGAAAGCTCGCTCTTGGGCCACAGGCCTCTCCCTGCTTTTCGGGGCTGTCCTCGTCTGGTACCTGTACTACACGCACCAGTTGGTGAGCGCTGCAAACGCGGATGCGGCAGCGCTCTCCCGGATCTACGCCCAGGTGTTCCAGAGCCTCACCGATCCTGCTCAGGAGACCAGCGTCGCGGTTCTCTTCGATATGTTGATCGAGGTCAAGCAGCTGGGGATTCCGGTGGTGCTCGTTGACCCGGACGGCCAGCCGTACGCGGCAGAGAATCTGCCGTTTTCGGCTGATCTCAACGATCCCGAGGACCGGCGGCGGGTGCTCGCCTACGCGGAGCTGCTCGATCGCCGCAACGCGCCCATAACGGAGGAGGGGATCGGCGAGATCCACTTCGGGGCGCCCGCGGTCGTGGAGCGGTTGCGCTGGGTGCCATTCATCCAGGCCGCGACACTGATCGTCATCGTGCTCGCCGCGGTCTGGATCTTCCGTTCCACGGTGCGCGCCGAGCAGGAGCGCGTGTGGGCGACGATGGCCCGCGAGTCCGCCCACCAGCTCTCGACACCGCTCAGCTCGTTGGCCGGCTGGGTCGAGATCCTGAGGATGCCGTATAGGGAGCGCTCCGATGTCGCCGATGACGAGAAAGTGGCCTGCGAGATCGAAGCCGATGTGGAACGGCTCAACAAGGTGGCGCAGCGCTTCGAGCTGATCGGTCGCCGCCCGCGTATGCAGACCGTGGATGTTGGTGATGTCTTGAGGAGACTTGCCGACTACTTTTCACTGCGGTTGCCGCGCATGGAGCGATCGATCCGACTGGACGTGCAGATCGCACCTGAGTTGCCGGCTGTTGCCGGCAACCCAGTACTGCTCGAGTGGGCGTTCGAGAACGTCATCAAGAACGCTGTGGATGTACTGGCGGGTCGTGGTGGGCGAATTCAGATCAGCGCCGAGCTGGCGGAGCCGGGCCGCTCCGTGAGGATACGCTTCCTCGATGACGGCCCAGGCGTGCCACCGGACTTGCGCAAGAAGATCTTCGAACCTGGGGTATCCCGGAAGCCGGGCGGTTGGGGGGTCGGCCTGGCACTGGCGCGCCGTATCGTCGAGGACACCCATGGCGGCTCGATTCAGCTTGGCCGACCGCGGGTGGGTGCCGAGTTCATCGTGGCCCTGCCCGTGATGCCCCCGCAGCGGGTGGCTTGAAGCGTGCCATCCGGTGACCTCAGACCCACAGGCTATATCGAATCGCTGAACCCGGATCAGCGCGAGGCCGTCGAACACTTCGCGGGCCCCCTGCTTGTGCTCGCTGGCGCAGGTTCTGGGAAGACGCGGGTTTTGACCTGCCGCATCGCGCATCTCATCGACCATCACGGAGTCGATCCTCACTTCATCATGGCGGTCACCTTCACAAACAAGGCGGCGGAGGAGATGCGGAACCGGATCTACAAGCTCCTCGGCGCTGAGCCGGGAGGCATGTGGATCGGGACCTTCCATGCGATCGGAGCCAGGATCCTGCGGCGTCACGGCAGCCGTCTGGGCTTCGGCCCCGATTTCACGATCCTCGATGAGGACGACAGTGTGCGCGAGATCAAGCGCGTCATGGATGACCTCGGGGTCGCGAAACGCTGGAAGCCGCAGGCCGTGCGTGGCGCGATCTCGGCGGCGAAAAACCAGCTCGTATCCGCGCAGGAGTATGCCGGGATGGCCTCCGACCCGTTTACGGGCGTTGTGGCGGAGGTCTATCCGGCGTATCAGAAGCGACTGCTCGAGGGGAACGGGCTCGATTTCGATGACCTGCTCGTGAAACCAGTGGAGCTGTTCGAGTTGTACGCCGAAGTGCTGGAGCGCTACCGCAACCGCTTCCAGTTCATCCTCGTCGACGAGTATCAGGACACCAACCATGCCCAGTATCGATTCTTGGAGCTGCTTGCCAGAGAGCACCGCAACCTCTGTGTCGTCGGCGACGACGACCAGTCGATCTACGGGTGGCGGGGTGCTGACATCCGGAACATCCTGGAGTTCGAGCGGGACTTCGCCGGTGCCTGCACGATCCGCTTGGAGCGCAACTATCGTTCAACTCAGCTGATCCTTAGGGCGGCGAATAGGGTCATCGCGGAGAACAAGAACCGCAAGGGCAAGGTCCTCTACACGGAGAACCATGTTGGCCCGCCGATCACACTCGTGTGCACTGCGGACGAGATGGACGAGGCGGAGTGGATTGCAGCCGAGATCATGCGTCAGCTCGCTGGCTCGGCAGAGACTCACCGCAGCTTCGTTGTCCTCTACCGGACCAACGCCCAGAGTCGGGCGCTGGAAGACGCATTCCGCGACGCAGACTTGCCATATCGGATCATTGGTGGCGTCCGATTCTACGAGCGGCGTGAGATTAAAGATGTCATCGCTTACCTGAGGCTCATATCCAATCCGAAGGATGCAGCGTCGTTCATGAGGATCGTCAACTACCCGCGGCGCGGCATCGGTGATACCACACTCACGGCCCTGCTTACGGCGGCCCGGGAGGCCGGGCTCGCCCCGCTGGAAGCGGCTCGATCGGCTCGCCAGATCGCCGGGATGCCGAGAACCGGCGCCGCTGCGCTCGAAGGCTTCGCACAGATGATCGACCGATATCGCGCCCTCGCCCATCACGTTCGCGTGCGCGAGCTGCTCGGCGAGTTGATCGTCGAGCTGCGCTTGCTTGAGAACCTGCGCGAGGAAGGCTACGAGGGGATCGATCGGGCTCAGAACGTCGAGGAGTTGGTCGCCGCCGCGTCGGAGTTTGATGCCAGCACCGCACTCGAGGCTGAGGACCTCGAGGAACTCGGTCATCTCACCGAGGTCGATCTGTTCTTGCAGAAGATCGCGCTCGTCGCCGATGTCGATAACCTCGATCCAGAAGCGGACGCCGTCACGCTAATGACGCTCCACAACGCCAAAGGGCTCGAATTTCCAGTCGTCGTGATCGCCGGGCTCGAGGAGGGACTCTTCCCCCTCTCCCGTGCGTACGACAGCATGGAGGAGCTTGAGGAGGAGCGACGCCTCTTCTACGTGGGCATTACCAGGACGCAGAGGAAGCTCTTCCTGACCTATGCCAAGAGACGGCGCCGCGGCGGCGACTGGATGGTCTCCAGCCCGTCAACGTTCCTGGGCCCGCTGCCGGAGGAGCTGCTGGAGACCGTCGAAACGCCACGTTATGCCGATAGGTTTTTCAGCCGCCGACGCGCGCTGGACTGGGAGGAGTGGCCCGTGCGCGGGGAGCGTGGGCGTGAGCCAGGCGGATTGCGATACGACTACACGGACACACAGGATGTGCCGCAACTCGGCGAGCTGGCCGAGGGCTGCCGTGTCCGTCATCCTCGTTTCGGCCCCGGCACGGTCACCGAGCTTGACGGCCACGGTCGGGACCTGAAGGCGCTGATCGATTTCGATGCAGTGGGGACGAAGAAGGTCATCGTCAGGTATGCCCAGCTTGAACTGGAGTAGGACCGTCGGGGTGCGAACGCTCGTAGGTGGGGGATAATGACGATCGAGCGCAAGGACCTGGAGAGGATCGCGGAGCTCGCGCGACTGCGGCTGAGCGAAGAGGAGCTGGTGAGGCTCACCCGCGATTGCCGGGCGATCCTGGCTTACTTCGAGGCGATCCGCAGCGTTGACCTGACGGAGGCAGCGCCGGTGGCCGCGCTCGAGCACGCGGCGCCGATGCGTGAGGATCGTGTGAGTGGCGATCGCCTGGAGAGGCCGCCGGAGCACATGGCGCCGGCCTGGCGGGAGGGCTACTTCGTGCTCCCGCGGCTCCCGGCGATGGATGCCGAGGGTGAAGGCGGCGAGGAATAGGAGCTCATCAACGCTGCGGAGATGAGAAGACTCACGGCATGATAGGCGAGCTTCGGGACGGGGTGCGGTCACGGCGCGTTCGCGCCGCGGATCTTCTGGAGGCCGCGCTCAAGGGGATCGCGGATTCAGAGGCGGAACATCCGGCGCTCAACGCGTTCATCTCGGTGGCCGGCGAGCGGCTGGCTGAACAGGTCGATGCCATGGACCGTGCGCTGGACGCGGGTGAGGAGCTCGGCTCGCTGGCGGGTATCCCGGTCGCGATCAAGGACAACATCTGTACGCGCGAACTGCCCACGACCTGCGGGTCGAGGATTCTCGAGGGGTACGTCTCGCCGTACGAGGCCGTCGTAGCGCGCAAGCTCCGGGCCGCGGGTGCGCTGATTCTCGGCAAGACTAACCTCGACGAGTTCTCGATGGGCTCGTCGACTGAGAACAGCGGGTTCGGTCCGACGCGCAACCCGTGGGACCGCACACGGGTGCCTGGCGGTAGCTCCGGCGGATCGGCGGCGGCGGTAGCGGCCGGGCTGGTGCCCGCAGCCCTCGGTTCCGACACCGGCGGCTCGATTCGGCAGCCGGCTTCGTTCTGCGGAGTGGTCGGCCTCAAGCCCACCTACGGACGGGTCAGCCGCTACGGGCTCGTGGCCTTTGCGTCGAGCCTCGACCAGATCGGTCCACTGACTCGGACCGTCGAGGATGCGGCTCTGATGCTGAGCGTTATCGCGGGAGTTGACTGCTTCGACTCCACGTCGGCCGATGTCCCCGTCCCCGACTTCGGCGAACGGCTAGATGCCGGCGTCGACGGGCTGGCCGTCGGTATCCCGCGCGAGTACTTCCCGGATGACCTCGATGACGGCATTGCCAACCTGTGCCGGTCGGCAGTCGAGCGACTGGCGGTAATGGGCGCGGAGGTGCGCGAGATCTCGCTGCCGCACACGATCTACGCAATCCCTGCCTATTACCTGGTCGCTAATGCCGAAGCCTCCAGCAACCTTGCCCGCTACGACGGGGTGCGCTACGGCCTGCGAGTCCCGGGTGCGTTGAGCACGATGGGCGTTTACCGCGAGGCACGTGGGTCGGGTTTTGGCGCTGAGGTCAAGCGGAGGATCATGCTGGGGACTTATAGCCTTTCCGCGGGCTACTATGACGAGTACTACGGGCGCGGTCAGCGGGTGCGCCGACTCATCGCTCAGGACTTCGAGAGCGTTTTCGCTCAGGGCATCGACGCAGTCTTCGCACCGACGGCACCTACGGTCGCATTTCGACTGGGCGAGCGCGTTGATGATCCGGTTCAGATGTATCTGTCTGATGTGTTTACTGTGACAGCAAACCTGGCGCGCCTGCCGGCGATCTCGATACCGATCGGTCGGATCGAGGGTCTGCCGGTGGGCGGCCAGTTGTTGGCGCGACATTTCGATGAGCCGACGCTGTTGCAGGTGGCGTCCGCGCTCGAGCGATCGACCGCTGCCAACCCCCTGGACCAGGAACCGTAGATGTCCGCCCTGAGCACGCTAGGGGACTACGAGACGGTCATCGGTCTCGAGATACACGTCCAGCTCAGGACGCACAGCAAGATGTTCTGCGGCTGTCGCGTCGAATACGGCGCACCACCCAACACCCATGTATGTCCGGTCTGTTTGGGGCTGCCGGGGGCGCTGCCGGTGGTAAACGAACAGGCCATCCGGCTGGCTGTTCTCGCGGCACTCGCGCTCGACTGCGAGGTGCACCGCCGATCCGTGTTCGCACGCAAGAACTACTTCTACCCAGACCTTCCCAAGGGCTACCAGATCAGTCAGTACGACCGGCCGCTGGCCACGGACGGTTGGCTGGAGCTGCCGGCGGAGTCCGGCGGCCCAGTGCGCCGGGTCCACATCCATCGCCTGCATGTTGAGGAGGACTCTGGGAAATCACTGCACGACCGATTTCCGGGCCAGACGGCGGTGGACCTGAACCGCGCCGGTGTGCCGCTCGTCGAGGTCGTCACAGCCCCGGACCTCCGCTCGCCTGCTGAAGCGCGAGCGTTCCTCGGCAGACTGAAGCGTACGCTCGAGTACTTGGAGGTCAGCGATTGCAACATGGAGGAGGGCAGTCTCCGGGTCGACGCGAACGTGTCTGTGCGGCCTCGCGGTAGCGAAGAGCTGCCGACGAAGACCGAAGTCAAGAACATGAACTCGTTCAGCCAGCTGGAGAAGGCGCTGACCTACGAGGCGGCCCGGCACATCACGATTCTCGAGTCAGGCGGCAGGGTGGAGCACCAGACGATGCTGTGGGATCCTGGCCGCGGCGAGGCGCGGCCGATGCGGGGTAAAGAGGAGGTGCATGACTACCGATATTTCGCCGAGCCCGACCTGCCCAGCCTCGAAGTGGCAGAAGAGACCGTAGCCTGGGCGGCCGAGCAGATTCCGGAGTTGCCCTGGGAGAAGGTGCGGCGTTTCCAGACGGAATATGGGCTGCCTGCCTACGACGCGGAGGTTCTGAGCGCCACGCGGGTGCTGGCGGCCTACTACGAGGCGGTCGCGCGTGCGTGTTCCGATCCCAAGGCGGCAGCGAACTGGGTGATGGTGGAGGTTCAGGCGGCGGCCAAGGAGCGGGGTCGCGCGGTTAGCGAATTGGGCGTCGAGCCCGAGCAGCTTGCAGAGTTGATCGAGTTGGTCGGCACAGGTACGCTATCGAATCTCCTCGGCAAACGGGTACTGCGCCGAATGGTGGAGACGGGCAGGACTGCCGCGCAGATCATAGCAGAGGAGGATCTGCGAAAGGTCAGTGACCGCGAGCAGATCGAAGGCTGGGTCAGCGAAGTGATCGCGGAGCATCCGCAGGAGGTGGCGCGCTACCGTAGGGGGGAGGAGAAGCTGCTCGCCTTCTTCATAGGTCAGGCCATGCACAAGTCGCGGGGCAAGGCCGATCCCGATCGTCTGCGTGAGACTCTTGCGGCGGCCCTGGGACGGTCGGACGATCAGAGTGGTTGAAGCACCGGATAACGCTTAGCCGCGTCGTCGCGGCCTTTGGCGAGGGCGGCCAGCGAGAATACGCGCCTGCTTAGGTCGGATCAGCGCCGCCTTCAGCTGGACCAGATCGACCCACATGCCCTCCGCCCTCAGCCGCTGATCCCACCAGCCCAGATGATCTCTCGGCAGTGGAAAGCGCGCGTCGGCGAGCCGCACGAGATCTTCGTGCAGCTGCGCCTTGCGCAGGCCGTTTCGAACGCCGTAGTGCCGGTTCAGCATCTTCGCTTCACCGAGAGGCCGCTCGCCGGTGGGATCTAGAAAGGCCGTGATCGAGTCCCTGCGGTTGACGAGGTAGTCCACAGCGAAGTCGAACGTGTAACGTAACCAGGTGCCCACCTGGCCGTCGTCAACGTCCCAGCGTGAGTAGTCGAGCACGCGGTCGAATAGCGCCTGCCAGGTGCTGTGATCCGCGAGCCTGATCATCCCACGAAAGATCCGGCGGTTGGTGTGGAAGCTGAACACAGTCCGATCCAGCACACGATCCAGCAAACGGTCGCTGCGACTGTGATCGAAGTCCGTTATCAGGTGAAATGCGGCTCGCAAGTATGCCTGCCCCAGGTGCACGTCCATCCGGTGCTCCCAATACGAATGCCCGATCACCTGAGTCGCCGCCGAAGTCAGCAGCTGACGGGGCAGGAAGTAGTTGTGGGCCACTGTGTCACCGGCCAGATGCGTCAAGTAGCCGAGCGCGCAGGCGCGACTGCCGTCCGAGTTGGCCGCCTCGTAGAGCTCCTCCCCCACGTGCCAGTGGTGACAGTTGCGGCCCACTGGGGCGTGCCTCTTACCGAAGGTGATATCCGCCGCGATGCATCCGTAAAGGAAATCAAGAGGATAGCGGCGCAGTATCTCGGCTACAGCGAGCGGAAGCAAGCCCAGGGCGCCGAGGATCTCGGTTCCAACCAGTACGTGCATGCCCGGCCCCCAGGCCCAGGCGGGGGCAGGGGCAAGCAGGACTGCCAGCCCCGCGACGCCGAGGATCTTGAGCCAGCGCATGCGTCAGCGTGACCCGCCGAGCTTCCGTTGCTCCTGACGCAGGGCCCGGTGAGCTTGATCCAGCTGCTGACGGGTCATGTCCTTGAATTCCTCCCGGGCTGCCTCGAGGCTTGCCCCGAGTTCCTCGCGGAACTCATGCACGATCCTGCGGCCGGCCTTGCGGATCTCTCCCAGCGCCGCTGTGCTCGCCTTCCGCACGCGGCGGTAGCGCTGACCCAGCACCGCCGGCAGCCGGCGGCGCCGTCGCTCTGGCACCCAGATCGCGGCCAGACCCGTACCGACGAGAGCGCCAATGGCAAAGGCAAGGAGGAAGTGGGCGGGCTCGTAGCGCTGACTTCCTACGCCCTCGATTTGGGTGCGGTCCCGCGCAGCGGCCATAACGCCTTCACTCCTCCCGGTCTTCTACCTCCGGCTCCTCGTCGTCGTTCCGTCCGCGACGACGCAGCAGTTTCGCACCTGTGCGAATCCCCCGCAGGGTTGATGTCGCAGTCAGCAGGGTGTCCTCAACCTCTCCCTGAACGACCTGGATGAGCGCGCCTAGCTCCTGGACGCGATCATCTGCCACGTCGAGCGCGGCTTCGAGTCTCTCGTTGGCGCGTGATATCGTCTCGCTTGCGTGCTCGACCTCCTTGCGAACCGACATCACAATGAAGTTCAGGTTCTCGCCGACGGCGCGTGCCCGGTCGAGCACCGGCCTCGCGTCGCGACCGATGCTGTCCAGCGCGTTGTCCACCTTGTCGAGGCTGCGCTTGATGCGGCGCAGAGCACGCGCCAGCATGATCATGCCGACGCCCAGCACCAGGACGGCCAGGGCCTGTATTACCTGAATCGTCAGGTTCAGCGGATCCTCCACGCGGTACCCCTCCCCTGTTACCTGTCAGCCGCGGTCCCGCTGTGCGCGACGCGGCGGTCGAGTTCGCCAGCCCTTTCCAGCACACCGCGAACCAGAAACGGCCCGATCAGGTCGCTGATGCCGACCGCGATCACCACGGTGGCGAAGAAGACGTCCACCGCTGCCTCGAGGTCGGGGCCCAGTGGAACGTAGACAAGAACGAAGGAAATGGCCATGGCGAGCGAGATTCCCCCCTGCGGTGTCAGGGCGAGGCCGAAGCTGGCGGGAAGTGGCAGACCACGTGGCCTCGCTCGCGAGGCCACCAGGCCGCCGATCCACTTGGCCAACAGCCGGGCCGCGGCGTAGGCGGCCACGAGCGGGAGGATCCACCATGAGGAGAAGTGCAGGAGCGCTCCGGCCAGGACCAGCAGCATGATGTAGATCGGCTGCTCCCACTGCGACAGCGCCGCGTAAGCACGGCGACGCAAGGGCGAAAGGTTGCCAATCACTATGCCGGCAATCATGCACACGAAGAGAGGAGAGACCGACAGGTAAGATGCGGCGCCCGCTGCGAACAGTACGAGTCCAATGAGTAGTAGCACCAGTTCCTGGCTTCGCGTACGGATACGCGTCAGCGAAAGGAACAGCACGCCAAAGAAGAATCCCAGTAATACCGATATCGCAAACCACTCGACCAACGACAGCCGCACACCGCCCCCAAGCAGCCGCGAGTGGTAGCCAGCGTAAATGAGGCCGAGAGCGACAATTCCGATGGCTGCATCGAGACTGGCCACGTAGAAGAGCAGGCGCGTGATGCGCCCCCGAGCCCTGTACGTGTTAGAGATGAGCGCGATCGCGGCCGGCGTCGACACGCAGGCGGTCGCCGCAGCAGCGAGGACAATCGCGTCGAGTCTGAACGAGAACCAGGCGTTGGTGATCAGCCTGCCCACCAAGTAAACGACAGCGAATGCGACCGCCGCCTGCAGCCATGCGACGGCCAGGTAGCTCGGTGGGAACTGACGAAGGTGCTCGCGGTCTAGCTGGAGTCCGAACAGCACTCCGACCCAGCCCAGCCCGAGGGCCAGCAGGGGGGTCAGCGCAAGCAACGTGTCGGCCGTCAGGATCTGCAGAAGATGCGGGCCGAGGACGAAACCGACGAGCAGAAACGGCCCGCCGACCGCTATGAATATGCGTGGGCCCAACGGAACCTGGTGCTGAGAGAAAGTGAGCTGCGCGCCCAGCAGACCGATGAGGGCAAGAAGCAGGACGACGAGGAGTGGGTTCACAGCTGAGATTCTTCGCCAAGCTCCGGTGCCACGCCGGTCGCTCGGCTGACCGGGATGGTGAATACGATTCCTGTGCCGGGGTCCGAGAGGCTGCCACAGACGTCTTGGATGACGGCGAAAGCCGCCTCGGCTTTCTCGTCGTCGTCTATGACGCTGAAGATGGTGTAGTTCTGAGGGCGCGATCGCGAGATGAGTGTCTGGATTCCGGCGAAGAGGGGGATGTCGTGGGTGAGCACACGAGCCATCCCCTCGCTGTTGATGATTGTGGCTCCAGTGATCCCCAGCTCGAGGAAGCCCGAGAGGATGTCATCGAGCTTTTCCGGCTGATTGACCACGGCCACGAGTAGTTGCATAGACAAGAACGTCCCGCTGCGGCGAGCTAAGGATGCTGTTCGTCGAACTGACGAATGCGCTCAATGAGTTCCTCGGCGCTCGCGGCGTTCAGTAGCTCCTGCTGAACCTCTGGCTGGCGCATCAGGCGGGCGATCCGCGCCAGGAGCTTGATGTGTGTACTGCTTCGGTTCGGCGGCGACAGGAGCAGGAAGATGGTGTGCACGGGCTTCTCGTCCAGTGCATGGAAATCGATGCCGCCACGCGAGAGGGCGAGTTCTATCACCGTCGCGCTCAACTGGGGGTACACGGCGTGGGGGATCGCCACGCCGCAGCCGATCCCGGTCGACTGCGCCGCCTCACGTTCCAGCAGGGCGTCCAGCGCATGTTGCTCGTCCTGAATCAGACCGTGCTCCGCCAGATTATGCAGCAGGTCGCGCAGCGTGCTCTCCACGCCCTCCGTCTGGAGGTCAAGGATAACCAAGTCGGGACGCAGGTAGTGATGGAGTTTCATGCTTACCACGACGGTGATCAACTGTATTCACATAGGCCCCGCGGCCCTTCGGTGTCAAGCGGCTAGCGGCAGCCGGGAGCGTCGAGCGGGCGGCGAGGACGGAGCCCGCCGAGTGACAATTGACGGTCGCGAGCGCGGCAACCTAAGTTGGTCGCGATGAGCAGCTTCATCGTTGAGGGCGGACGCACGCTGCACGGACATGTGCGGCCGGCGGGCAACAAGAACGCTGCACTGCCCATGATGGCAGCGGCGCTGCTGACTGACGAGCCGGTCAGCCTGGCCAACGTGCCGGACATTCGCGACGTGCATACGATGACGGAGCTGCTTACTGCGCTGGGGGCGCGTTGCGAGTGGACGGGATCGGGTGCTCTCACGCTGCAGGCTGGGGACGTGCGCTCGGCGGCGCTCGAGCCAGCGCTGGCCGCGCGGATTCGCGCCTCGATACTGCTGGCTGGCCC
>JGI2171J19970_10000323_pt1 | contig 24385 bp, 20 predicted proteins | sample DeeMarSWOR324_28_FD_19970 | JGI IMG/M metagenome (IMG submission 19970) | reverse complement strand
GACACTAGGAGACCACTTCGTCCTATGCCCGCCATTAATAATCACAGAGGAACAGATCGACGAGATCATCGACTCCATCGACAAGACCGCGCGAGAGGTAGCCACCCAACTCTAAAATCGAGACAATCCAGCCGTTTTTCATCAATCACCAACGATAAAACCCTGTATGCCCCTAGACAATACCATGACCGATGAATACGACATTCTCATCAAGGACGCCAGGGTAGTCGATGGCACAGGCGCAGCCTCCTACAAAGCCTCCATAGGCATCCACGGCGACAGAATCGCCGCACTTGGCGACGTCAAAGGCGACGCAGTTAAAGAAGTTGACGCCTCCGGACTCGTGGCGACCCCCGGCTTCATAGACTCCCACAGCCACTCAGACATCAACATACTGTTCTACCCCAACTGCGACAGCCACGTCCATCAGGGTATAACAACGTTCTTCGGCGGCCAGTGCGGCATATCCTTCGCACCCCTAGGCGACTACGTACCCATAATGACGGGCGAGATCATGGAGCTGGCTCAGGAACTTGAGCCCTACATGTACAGCCCAAAGAGCCTCGCCTATCCGCTGGACGACGTAAACGCTCTCATGAAAGAGAGGTACGGCTGGGAGATCAACTGGCGGACCACGGCGGAGTACTTCGCCGCCGTAAAAGAAAAGGGGCTGAGCATCAACTATGCGCCTCTCGTGGGTCACAGCACATGCAGGATAGCCGTGCTTGGACGCGACTACAAGCGGGAGTCCAGACCCGACGAGGAGGAGGCCATCGGTGAGCTTGTACGGCAGGCTCTCGACGACGGCTGCGTCGGCCTATCCACCGGCATGGACTATCCCGCCGATGTCTACGCTACCAGAGCCGAGATAAACGCTCATGTCTCCATCCTCCGGGATTACCCATCCACCGTATACTCGCCCCACTGGAGGCGAACCGGGCGCAGAGAGGGAGGCAGCCCCGGGATAGCTTGGAACCGCATCGGCGGCATAGTGGACGAGCTGGAGACCGCCAAGAAGACGGGGGTCCCTCTGGTGGTGGCGCATCTCTGCGGTGGCTGGGACACGGCGCCGGCACCGCCACCAGCCTTGGTGCAGGAGGCCATAGGCAAGGCCACGCTAGACGTCATTGACCAGTACATAGCCGAGGGAGTCGAGGCCTCGTTCGACGTCATCATGTACTGGTGGTTCACCTCCCAGTACATGGCCGACCTCTTACCACCCTACATCAGGTTGCTTGGTTCACGGGAAGCCCTCGCGAAGGCCCTCAAGATGCATGACTTTAGGACGGAGATAAAGCAGGCCCTGAAAGACGGCCGCTTCTACTTACCCCTCGTGGCGCGCTCCCAGCAGCGGAACTATAGCCAAGAGATCAGGGTGACCGAACACAGGAACACCAATTACAACGACAAGACCCTGAAGGAGATAGCCGCCGAGACCGGCCAGGATACCCTCGACACGCTGTTCAACCTCATCGCGGAGGACCCGGATGCCCTTTGCTCAACACGGGACTACAGATTAACCGAGGACTACATCAAGCTCTTCTACAAGCACCCGAGAGGCATGGTTGGAATAGACTCCAGCATGGTCGACCTCAACCACGAGTCCAAGAGCCCCCCGTGGAGCAAGCCTCTCTACCGCGCTTTCTCGGCTTACCCCTCGTTCCTCAACAGGTACGTCAAGGAACAGCGTCTGTTCACCATCGAGGAGGCCATACGTAAATGCACCTCCCTACCAGCCAAGACACACTACATCCACGATCGCGGAATCATCAAGGAAGGAAACTACGCCGACATACTCCTCCTTGACTGGGAGAACCTCATGTTCCTGAGCACGCCCAAGGAGACGAGAAGGTACCCCGAAGGCATCGAGTACGTCATAGTGAACGGCGAGACAGTAATCGAGAAAAGCAAACATACAGGAGTTAGATCAGGGAAAATCCTGTCAAGGGACACGAAATAATACAAAACCCATTTTTTATAGGAAAAAGAGGTTGGCGTGCTGTTATGAGGTTTTCTCAAGCGTAATCCGGGTCGCCATGCCCTGCACCCGCAGTACCCCTTTGAGCATCCCGTTGACGGCGTTTAACTCTAAGCTAACGTCATCGTAGTCGCTGGTCCCCCACCGCGCATACTCCTTCGGTCTGCTGTACCTGAATACGCCAGTGATCTTACCCGCGGCGGCCTTGAGTTCATCAAAGCCCATGGTCTCTCCTCCGATCTCCCTTACTTTGCCATGTGCCTCGTCCTCAATGGTTAGCTCAAGCGTGTGGAACCCCGATGAATTATAGTACTCGCCCGTCCAGATGCCCTTCAGCTCAAGGCCTGAGTCGACCTTAGGCGTCTCTGGAGTATACCTTGAGAGAGTCGTCGTCCCGAAGCTGATGCTCTTCGCCTGCCCGTCCTCATCGTACTCTAAGGTAAGCTCGTACCCGTCGTTTGAAGGCCCATGGGCCATGTACCGTGTGTCGTCTATCCTCTCCAGCAGCACAGCGTTGTCCATGATCAGGTACCCGTTCCGAACTCCCAACATGGTTTGACGGGTCTCGTCGCCGTAGACCCCGCATATCCTGTCCCAGTTTATGGGAACCATCTGGAAGCCTGCGCCGAAAGTAGGTTTCTCTCCTAGGGCCATCCTTAGCACCGTGGGTGACGGAGGCCTCCATCCCGAACCGTCCTGGAGGTTGCTGAGCCAGCACACCCCCACTCCCTCTGCCGGGTAGAAGCAGACGTTGTTGGTATAGTCAGGCAGCCCACCGGTGTGGCTGAGCATGACGTGACCGTCGTGGATGCTATAGAACCATGTGAGGCCCATGCCGCTCCTCGAGTTACCGGAGGGGGCTTGGAGCCGATGCATCTCCTTCACTGTTTCTTCCTTGAGTATGCGCCTACCCTTGAACCTCCCCCCACCCATGTTCATTATGACGAAGTTGGCCAGGTCGAGGACGGTGGAGTACAGGCTCCCCGCCGGGTCCTCGGGCATGGTGCCCAAGATGTAGGGGCTGAAGGGTATAAGGGGCTTATCCGGGCCCCCCGCGCGCTTGTAGCCTTGAGCCAGGTTGCCACGGATCTCTGGTGTTAGGGTGAACGCGCTTGACTTCATCTCCAGTGGCTCTAGCACGTTCTCGGTGACGAATCTGTCGTAGGTCATCCCGGAGAACAGCTCTATGAGGTACCCGGCTATCATGTACGCCGTGTTGCAGTAAGCCCACTTCTCCCCCCGGGGCCTCACGGTACGAGCCTCGGACTCTATGTAGGCCCTCATTGTTAGGGGCTCTTCGTCCATCAGGTATATCGGCGGTACCCGTGTGGGCATGCCGCTGCGGTGAGTCAGAAGGTCCCTGATGGTCGGCTCCTCTCCCTGCACGTCCCGGATCTCGACATCTAGGTGGCTGTTCACCTCGTCGTCTAGATCGAACATATCCTTCTCCATTAGCCGGAGGAGGCCGACGGTGACTACGGGTTTGGTCACCGACGCGCACCTGTAAACCGTCTCTGGCTTAGCTCGCACTTTTTTATCTATATGGGCGTGGCCGAAACCTTTGGCCCACGCCACCCCCCCGTCTTGAATAACCGATAGACTGGAGCCTGGGTGCTTTCTACATGCAAGCTCGGCCTCAACGAACCTCTCAATATTTTCAATGAGATGATTGTCCAGCATGACGAATCAGTTCCATATCCTCGGGTAAAGAAATAAGATTAACCTCCATGAATCCAAAAAGAAATCACCTATCCTGTTAAATAATTCTCCAAACATAGGCTTCACCGATTTCTATGGGTCGAAACAAGAAGTACGACGGCTATAAAGCCTACCAGTACCTTGAGCCCAGCAGAGACTACCGGGAGTTTAAGCTCCGAAGAGCCGTGATCAATGAGTGGTGGGAGCCCGTCCCCCTCAGCAAGACGGAGGAGGAACGCTTCGAGAAGGTCATGGAGAGCAGCGTCGTCATAGACCTCCACGCCCACCCCGACATCAGCCCCGAGAACCCCCTGGAGAACAGGGACTTCGACAGGGAGGGCCGCAACTTCCTCGCGTACGAGGCCCTCGCAGCCAGCGGCCTCGACTGCGTCTTCGACAACATGCAGGACGGCAGCAGCTTCATCAACACCAAGCATGGCTGGGACTGGAACAGCACCCTCCACGACCTGGGCATGAGGCTCTGCGACATCGCCCACCAGGACTTCCTGATCCACTGTAAAAGGGTCAACGACATCGAGCGCGCCCACAGGGAAGGCAGGCTCGCGTGGGTGGCCGTCCTCGAGTCAGCCAGCTGCATCGAGAACGAGGTGGACCGCCTCGATGTCCTCTACGGCCTAGGTGTCCGCAGCGTAGGCGTTAACTATAGCGAAAGCAACATGCTCGGCAGCGGCCTCAAGGAGCACCTTGACGGAGGCCTCACCGACTTCGGTTACGACGCCCTCGTCCGAATGAACAAGCTCGGCCTCCTCGTGGACGTCAGCCACACCAGCGACCAGACCGCGCTAGAGGTCATCGAGCTAAGCAAAGACCCCATAATAGTCAGTCACGCCGGCGCACGGGCTCTCACACCCACAACCCGCATGTTCCCTGACGAGGTTATCCAAGCGCTCGCCGAGCGCGGCGGCGTCATGGCGATAGAGGCGGCGCCGAACTTAACGGTCACCGAGAAGCACCCGCTGCATGGCATCGAGAGCTACATGGAGCACATCGAGTACTGCATAGACCTCGTCGGCGTCGACCACGTGGGCTGTGGCCCCGACACCAACTTCGGCGACCACGTGGGCCTTTATCTCACCAACCTGGAGCAGCACGGCAAGCTGGGGCTCGGCCACTACACACGCCCCGGGAAAGGCAGGGAAGCAAAGTACCTCGGCATCGACATGAACGTAGAGCAGCTCAAGAAGCTCAAGTACGTACGGGGTATGGAGAACCCCACCGAGTGCCTACAGAACGTCTGCCGCTGGATGATAAAACACAGCTATACCGACACCGAGATAGCCAAAGTAATCGGTGGAAACGGAGTAACTCTGCTGAAGAAAGCATGGTAAACTAAGTCACCCTCTCCTAAATTTTTTCAACATGTTAAAGACTCAGTTTATCGTAATAATAAGAGCATACGTGATACAGAACAACTCCCTTCCCGGAAACCATTTAACGTCCTTCGACCAATCTCTATCCATGCCGGAACCTTTAGTGAAAGTTGGTGATGTAGGCCACTACTACACAAACATAGGTGTGGCAGTAGTTGACCTGGTTTCAACGATGAAGGTCGGGGACAAGATAACGGTGAAAGGCGCCACCACCGAGTTCACACAGCTGGTTAGATCAATACAGATCATGCATAAAGCCGTCGAGGAGGCAGGCGCCGGAGACTCCATCGGGCTGAAGGTGAACGACAGAGTCCGCAAAGGAGACGAGGTATTCAAAGAAACAGGACGCTAGTCGGACCCCGACATTTTATCTGAACCAAAGATACAAGGCATGTATAGCAATAGTTGTTGTAATTAATAACACTCAAACTCTAACAAGGAATAATGTTCCACGAACACAAAGAGACGATGCGTCCCATGTGTCCCAGCGTCTTGGCTATCTGGAGCGTCGAGTATCTCCAAATCCTCTAGCACTGCTAAAGACTAAACCTTGGATCAGCTAAGGCCGATAGCAACGCCAGCGCGGCACACTTTAAGCCTATTATCAGTGTGTCTGCTACGATGAACACAGGGGTATCGAGCACCTTGTTGTCTACACTGGCACCGCTGGGGAGGACAACGTGTTTGCACATGGTTACCTCGATGGGGTCCTCCAAGAAAATCCTGTCTAGATCGTCCTCCATCTCTTCCATTACCTTCCTCTAAACCCTAGCCATCACCCCACCCTCCTCAAAACCATCTTGATTGGTGTATGTGTTATGTAGTAGGCGTTCCACACAGCCGCCCCTAATCTCTTTAGGGAGACTACGTCTTCGTCTGCTACTTTGGCCACCACCATTCCCTTTACCGTGATAAGCCCAGCGCAGGGACCATAATAGCAATTGAGGCCACCGTAGCCGCTGTGTACGCTGTAGTTGATGTTTCCCGGATCGATCTCGCAGAACATACGCCTGTGTCTACCGAGTACATCTCATGTCTATGCTGGATGCCTGGGCATTCGGGCGGCTACGCTGAACTCCTCGCCATTAGAAACCGTGTTTCCGCAGAACATCTTCAATGGCTTCTCTAGGTTACTCCATTGGGGTTGACATAGTTCCGACTCTTTATAATCAAGCAGCGTCGCGTGTACAGTGACTTTCTCTGAAGGCCATTCGAGTAAAATCCTTCTAGGCACAAGAGGTGCTACGCTCAATGATATTTGAAGTCTGCCACAATAATTTGTCGAACCTTTCGACGTTATCCTACTTGTATGTCTATCGAGTAATCCTTAAGCTGGGTGGAGCTGGCGACAACGTTGCCCTCCGCGTCCTTAATGGTTGAGACTCTGAGAACATACGACCCTGCTCCAAACTTGAATGGATTAGCGAAGGTGTATTCTGCTTCACCGTAGATCTGTTTCTCGTTTGAACTGCTACCCACACTTAGAATGTTACTCCATACTCTAAGTACAAATGTGCCATTGAAGGGCTCTCCGCCGACGTGGTTAATACTAATAGTGCCCTCGATGTTTGTGTTTGCTTCGTACTCGAGTCTTGTAGTGGTAAGGTTAACCTCTAGGCCGTTCACGACGAAGTATGTCCAACTCAAGACCCTAATCTTGTTGTACTCACTCCACAACTTGAAATAGCTCTCCTGAAGCTCGTCGTACTCATCCTCGAGCTCGTTTACATGGTACTCGAGATCACTGACTTGGTCTTCGAGCTCAGACACCATGTCGTTGGCATCGTCCAGTTCCTGAGTCGTGTCCTCGTAGTCCTCCAGTAGCTCGTCGTATATGTCCCTCAGGACCGCGTTGTTCTGGAGGGTCTCGTAGACCTCACTGACCTGCGCTAGATCGTCTTGAACTTTGGTGTAGTTCTCATGCAGCGCCGCTACTTGCTGCTCCAACGCCGTAATCGTGGCGCTCTGATCGTTAATCGTCTCCTGGTAGCTGCTGATCTTGCCTGACGATAACACATCGTTGACCTGGTACCCCAGCATCAACCCCACTAGTAGCGTCACCACCGCTATGTTCCACGGGTTGAAAAGCTTACGCGCACCCACAGACATGTAAATCAAGTATACTTAATGGTTGTTAGAATATGAACTTAAGGGTAAGATGCCTAGTTATTTAGGTTAAGTAGCGACTCTATATATTTGTCCGGCGTACTCGTTTGTAGAGAATGATATGTACGTTTATCATTGTGACTCTAACGCGTCCTCTCATGTTATTAGCTAAAGGTACTTGACCGGACAACCACTTAAACTGAGGCTGTCTGTGTCGTAGAATGAAATAAATCGGATTTCAAGTGATCTATTTCATTCCTCTAGAACGCTTATATCGCGTTCGCCTTCGATTATCACGGTGGACGGGCTATTTGCAGCGCATATACAAGACCGTTATCGTCTTAGCGAGTGTTGTTCTATCTGTCCTCCTGTTATCCCTCTCCATCGACTCGCTGGGCGAGGTCCCGACTTTGGAGGAACTCCATTCGCCCAGCTTGCCCGATCTGATGCCGGAAATATCTCCGACGCCTAACCCCGAGTCCACGAAGCTTGAGAAGCCTGACATTGAGATGGGTGAAGCCGACCCCATCTTCAGGGTGAGGGGCTCCACGGGCACACAGTACCTAAGGCTCATGGCGTACGACGAGTATCTCTCCGGGCTCTGGGGCTCCTCGCCGTCCGATCCCATCGCCTATACGGGGGAACTCCTCTGGCCCGATATCTATACAAACGCCTCTCTTGTACGGGTGAGCTTCACAGTCGAGCCACTGACTGATCTAGGCACTTACATCCCGACGGCTCTCAACACGATCAGTCTCAACCTCACCGACTTGGTCACCTACTACGACGACGAGATGGTGTTCAGCTGCGAGGCGGGCGTAGACGCCTATAACCTCACCTACATCAAATACAGCTACAGCGACGACCTCCTCGAAGTATCCGAAGTCGTTTATCTCCCGGACTACCTTGAGGTGCCAGAAAAGATCAAGGACGACCTCACGTCGCTTACTGAGAAAATAGCTGGCAATGCTTCGACGCCGTACGATAAGCTCAGGGCCCTGGAGGAATACCTTGAGACCCGCTACGACTATAACTTGACCTGCCCGGACGCTCCCCCCGGCGTCGACCCCTTGGAGTGGTTCCTCTACGAGAGCGGTGAGGGGATCTGCACCGACTTCAACACGGCTCTCACGATGATGGCCAGATGTCTGAACATTACAGCGAGGTTGGTGGGAGGCTACTACATCGATCCCGAAGCCATGCTGCAAGACGTTTACCCGATCCAGGCTCACGCTTTTACCGAGGTCCCCTTCGAGGGCCTAGGCTGGATAATCTTCGACGCCACACCGAGCGCGGACCTGCTGTCCATGATCGAGGAGTTCGGAGGCTTCAATGAGACGGGTGGACTGCCTAGACCATCCTATGACGAAAGCGAAGAGTTACCCGTCGAGGGCGATTTGCCTACGACGGGTGGAGAAGTCTTCAAGATCTACGGGACCACAGGCTCACCCTACCTAAGGGACGGCGTCGGCGACTACTACAACGGCTCATGGTATATGCATGGCTCCCTCCCCATCCCGTACTGGGGCCAATACGTGGCCGCTGTCGTAGGCAACAGCAGTGGCTACCAGGAGCATCATTACTATGTTAAGCCGGCCCAGGCCTTGTGCGGCTTCATACCTTCGCCGCTTCACCCGCTGCAGATCGTCGTCGACTGGAACATGACTTTCTACCCCGAGCACGGGCTCTTCCGTGTGGACGACTCGTTGACCCTGAGCTATGACGTGCAGTCAGAGGTCTACATGTTCAACGAGACGACGCTAGAGAAGGCTACGCCGTACAACAGCACACTATATTTACAAGTGCCGGACACCCTGGAAGCCCTGATAACTCCTTTTGCCGAGCATGTTGCTCGTAACGTGGAGTCGACGTACCTCAAGGTGAAGGCCCTGGAGAGCCACCTTGAAACCAACTACGTCTACAACCTCTCCTACACCCGATCTCCAGAAGGCGTCGACCCGGTGGAGTGGTTCCTGTTCCACGAGAGGCAGGGTGTGTGTACCAACTTCAACTCGGCTTTGACTTTACTCGTCCGGAGTCTGGGTATTCCGGCGCGGCTCGTGACAGGTTACTTGGTCAACCCTGCCGCTGAGATCCAGTCTGTAGATGCTACTCAAGCTCATGCATATACGGAGGTACTCTTCGACGATCTTGGGTGGATCGTCTTCGATACGACCCCCTCCGGAGAGGTTTGGATCCCTGAGGCGCCGGTGAACAGAACACTGACAAACACCACGATCACACATCAGGACGAGTATGTTCTCGTCGGCTCAAGTTTCACCGTGGCTGGCACCGTCGTGGATGCCCAAGGAAACGAAGTCTCGGGGCTCGACGTCCTCGTCTACCTGAAGAAGGAGAAATACGAGGAAGGCATCCTGGCTGGTCTCGGAGCGGTTGTCGCCGGCAGGTTCAACGTCACATGCCTCTTCCCACTCGGTCTCCCTGGGGGCGAGTACAACGTGGACGCCCACACGGTGGGAAACGATGTGTACATGGACTCCTGGAGCGATCCGCCTATAGTGAGCTATACGGAGACCGAGTTCACATACGATGTGCCCGAGAAGGTCGTCACCGGCCAAGCCTTCAACATATCCTGCACCCTGTTGGAGAAGCAGACCAGTAGATCCATCGCTGAAGCCCAGTGCACAGTCACAGCCGGGGCAGAGATCTACAGCATGGTCACCGACAGTGAGGGAAGCATTAGACTCACAGGGCTATTCGGTGAGCAGGGAGCGTTCGAAGTGGAGATGACCTACGAGGGCGCGGAGTACCGTCTTGGTACATCCGTTACTACAGAAGTCCAGTCGGTTCCCCTTACAATCACCCTCCCGAGAGACATCGCCATAGTCAGAGGTGAGAACTCGGTCATAAGGGGTAGGGTCCACGCCGACGAGATCCTTGGTGACTCCGAGACCCTGACCCTGCGCCTAGAGGATAGAGAGGTTTCCACGGTAACTAACGAGGCGGGAGAGTTCTTCATCTCTTATAGGCCGCCCACCGACCACGAGCTAGGTGAGGTCCCTCTAGAGTTCACTCTCCACAGCAACCAGCGGAGAGTAGAGGCGTTCGCCACCGTGAAGGCGAGGCCAAGGATCAGCCTTTGGTCAGGACAGCAGATCCAGGCTCAGCAGCAGCACACTGTCAATGCCGTGCTCAGGGACGACCAGGGCAAGTCCCTGGGTGGTAAGCTCCTGATGCTCATCTATCGCTGCGGTGATCTCGCCGAGAACCTCACGGCGACTACTGACGATGACGGGTTGGCGGAGTTCAGTTTCAAGCTATTCGAGCCTGAGGACGGCGCAGTGACGTTGTCCGCTTCGTATCAGGGGGATAAGCATTACACGGCTGCCTCCGCCATGGCTACTATAACAGTGCTCACGCCGACACGTTTTCCGAGCCTTCAGGCTGCGGCCGTCTTCCTAGGCCTAGTGGGTGTAGGCGCCTTTGTCCATCTGCGGATGAAGAGAAAAGGTGAGGTGCCGCCGAAGCCCGTGGGAGTGGCTGAGTCAGAGACCGGGTCGACCCGGCTGACCGTCTCGCTACCCCAGATACAGGCCCCGTTCCCTAACGTCTGGGGCGTCAACGAGGAGCTTGATGTCTCGGTGGGGTTAACCACGGTCGATGGCCACCCGATAGCGAACGCCGAAGTAATCATGGAGGTAGACGGTGAACCGCTGGTGGTCTACACTAGTGAAAATGGGTTGGCTTTGACCACCACGGTCAGCCCATCGATTAGGAGTCTAAAGATGTCAGCTAGTTATAGCGTCGAGGAGCTAAATACTGAACTCGATGTGAATATAGTCGAATACCGTGAGGAGATCATCGACCTCTTCAACACCAAGTTCAGGGACGCACGGGAGAGGTTCGACGAGATCAAGGACAACTACACTGCACGGGAGCTCTTGGGCTACCTTAAGACCCAGACACCTGCTGAGACGCATAGCGCGCTAGGGGAGATGACCTTCATATTCGAGGAGGCTAACTACAGCCTCCACCCGATAGCGAGGGAAAGCTACGAGAGGTTCTACCTCGCCAAGAATGAGTTCGAGGAGGTTTTCAATGGAGAAGAGAGTTAAGGAGATCGTTCTGCCTTCAGTTATATATGTCGCGTTTCTAACTGTGACGGTCTGGTTCCTAGTGGTGCAGGAGACCATTATTCCCTTGGACAAACTTGGGTACGACGTCACGCTCAGCCTCTCCTTCCTTGGGGCTCCCCTGCTAGCTTTCCTGAGCATGAAGTACTCTAGCGTCGTCGCAGACAAGCTTCTTGTCGGGAGAGCGACGGATAGGTTGTCCGAGGGCCTAAACACGGTTGCTTACACCGCTTTCCTTTACTTTGCGGCCGACTGGAGCCTAGTTCCGGGCTGGGTGAAGCCCCTGACAGCCTTCCTGTTGTATGCGACGATTCTCTCGGCTCTCCATGACATACTGAGCTTATACATCAGGGACATCAACTACGTCTTCGAGCCCATGCTCACAAGCATCTACATATTGATCATAGGTTTTCTGGGGAGCAAGACTTGGCTCAACGTCTACCCTTTCTTCGAGGATTTTGTACTGAATTCACCCTTCTCCGGCATCCTGCTGCCAATTATCAGAGCGGGGCTAGCTGAGCCCGTTAACAACGTTATCATAGTCGGCACCGCCATAACTGCGGTGCTCTCCCTCACAGGCGTCTTCAAGAACCACCCCCATCCTTACTTAGATTATCTTGGAAGCAGGATCGGCGGCCAGTTGGAGAAGGTGGCGCTGCTCAACCTAGTACTCATATATTTCTTCTTTGTTCGTAGATTCCTTGTTGAGCTCTCAGGCCTTAATCCCCAGTATGTAGTAATCGGAGAGTGGATCGCCATATGCCTAGGATTCTATATCAGCTACCGAAGCATGAAGCGCTACGCGGAGGAATCGCTCGTCAGGCAGGATATTACCGGTTGGTGGCGGAGGCACTTGCAGCAAGTCAATATGCACACTGACTCGCAGCTCGACCACCTCTCGGACCTANTCGAGAGGTTCATCGTCCACNGCGAGAAAAACGAGTTTATTATCCACCTCACGCTACTTCTCAGGAACTCGGGTCTAGAAGCCTACGGAATAAAAAACGTGCTCACTCCTCTCCTTGAGTACTGCGACATGGAGCCGCCGAAGATAGGGCTACTGTGGCAGGCGGACAATATGGCCAAGCTGAACAACCAGAGGAGAAGGAAGATCGTTAACACAGTACTAGGCTCCATACAGTTAAAACCGTTATCAGGCGAGGGGGGAGCAGAGGAGGCCGAGGGAGAAATCGCTTTGGAGGTTTACTAGATGCAGTTACAAGAAGTCAAGACCCTGTGTGATAGCATTCTCGACACTGTGCAGACATATTTCGTCGGGGATAGACAGCTTCTTGAGAAGGTGCTGGCCGCTGCACTCGCGAACGGCCACATCCTCTTCGAAGACAACCCCGGCCTAGGGAAAACCCTGTTGGCGAAGGTGTTCGCGAAGGCCACTGGATGCGGCTGGGGCAGGGTCCAGTTCACGCCGGATCTGATGCCAGCAGACATAATCGGGACGAAGATATGGCGCATGAATTCGGGAGAGTTCTCCCTCGAGAAGGGCCCAGTGTTCACTCATATACTTCTGGCGGATGAGATCAACAGGTCTCCGCCGAAGGTTCAATCCGCCTTGCTGGAATGCATGGAGGAAAGGCAGGTCACAATCGAGGGAGAGACATATCAGCTTGACCGCCCTTTCTTCGTGGTCGCTACACAGAACCCGATAGAGTTGGAGGGGACTTATCCTCTACCAGAGGCGCAGCTCGACCGCTTCCTACTCAAGCTATCCACAGGCTACGTGGCCTCAGAGGAGCTTGAGGCGGATATACTGAGGCGGAGGTCTAGCTGGAGACAGGATGATCCAACCGAATTCATCAACAGCGTGTTGACCACGGAGGCGTTCAGGGAGCTTCAAGACCACGTGGAGACTGAGGTCTATGTGGACGACCAGGTATACCTGTATATATCCAAGATCGTGAGGGCTACCCGTCAGAGCCCCTATGTCGAGGTGGGCGCCAGCCCAAGAGGCGGGCTCAGCCTGTTCAAGGTATCTAGAGCTAACGCCGCGCTGAACGGGAGAGACTACGTCATACCGGACGACGTGAAGATGTACGCCGTCGAAGCCCTGGCTCACCGCATGATAATTAAGCTCGAGTATGCCCTCGACGACAGGGTCACCCCCGAGTCCATAGTGAGCTCAGTGCTGGAGAAGGTGGAGGCTCCAAAGGAAATCGTGCGTAGGTAGAGTGCTATGCTTACCGGTATCCCCCTGAGGCTCAGCCTGAGCGCCTTCGGCTTCATCTTGGCGGGGATGGCTACCGGTAACATGATTTTGATCTATCTGGGGCTCATACCTTTCTTCTTCGTGGTTATCTCAATGTTCATTGAGAGCCCGGGCGCACTCTCCGTTCCCCCATTTGAGGAATCCATCAGCGTCGAGGTCGACGAAGATCTAGAGATCTCGAGAAGCGTCGCCGTTCGAGAGGGGTGGGGGCTCGTGACCCTCGGGGATGAGCTTCCACCAAGCTTCGAGCTTCTCCGAGGCAACAACTTCCAGGTGTTCTGGAAGGAACCCAGGCCCACGCAGATCGAGCTGAGGTACAAAGTGAAATGCACCAAGAGGGGCACCTACCAGCTAAACAAGCTGAACTGGGAGGCTAGACACCCCATGAACATGACTCCCACTCTTTCAGGCGTCTTCCCAACGGACCAGGAACTGATCGTGAAACCCAAGGGACTAAGGATCAAGAGGATACGCCAGCAGAAGATATTCACCAAGATACCCATGCCCGCAGAGTCTAGGATCAAGATAGGCGTACCCACCACCGACTTCAAGGAGCTAAGAGACTACAATTGGGGTGACTCCTATAAGCAGATAAACTGGAAGGCCACGGCGAGAAACTACCGTGGCGTCCAGCACATACCCACGGTCAACGAGTATGAGAAAGAGGGACGGCGCGTCGTTTTCGTCTTCCTCGACACATCGACCTCGCTAAGCCTGGGGACGGATCTGCGTAATAGCTTCGAGTATGCCGTCCAGGCTGTGCTGGGTCTCTCGGAGTTCTACATCTCCAGGCAGTGCAAGCTGGGTCTGGCGCTATACAACAGCGAAAGCGGTGTGAGGGACGTTGGTAAACTAATGCATCTCTCGGGTAGGCTAAGAGAACACGATCAGGGAGACTCTGTAGAAGTGAAGAAACCGGGGCACACTGGTATCGGCAAGGGTGTCCTGCTTTTCCCTGAAACCGGTAAGATACAGCAGTACCGGATTCATAGGATGCTACTGGACACTGAGATGGCCTCTACATATTACAGCCTCCACGAGGCCGTGGGTTATGTCAGAGGACACCTCCACGGCACCAACCCGTTGTTCGTCATAGTCACACGCGTCCATGACCAGAACTTTGACAGCCTAATCTCCGGCGTAAGGGAGCTCACAAAGTACACGAGGAAGGCACATAGGCAAAGCCCGAATATCATGATTGTTAACGTCTCCGGCTACAGCCTCACTGTTAGGAAGAGAGGCGATAAGACCGCTGCCCAGCTTCTGGAGTATCAAGAGAACGCGTATCTGAAAAAGCTCAGAAGTCTCGGCTTGATGGCAGTAAACTGGCACCCGACTCGTCAATCGATCACCGATGTGCTCCTCGCTCAGGTGGGAAAGAGATGAACAAACATGGATCGTTGATCAAGGTATTCGAGGTCCTAGTCACCATCGGAAGCAGCTACCTCGCGATCAACTCCTTCTTCGCATCCTCCCTATACGACTCAGTTAGCCAGTTAATCAACAGGGTTTTAGCCATGTACAACATCCAGACGATATCCACCACGGATGTTACAAAGATCGTGCCCTTGATGGTAAGCGCAATAGTGTTCCTTGTCGTTATCTACGACTACGCCATAGGGAAACCGGAGAACATGATTGATATATACGAGATAAACCTCGTGCTCATCTCCCCTGAGGCGTTGAGCTTCTCTAAACTCAATTGGATGAACCTCATACAGAAGCCTCAGATACTTGAACCCACGCGAGGTCCGGCCACGGTCTTCCTCACAGGGGTCGTCATACTTGTAGGTTATATCTCACTTCTCTTCACGTCGAGATTCAAAGAGACGAGCCAAGAGCTTGTGGAGAGAGGAGCCGACCATGTTCGGGTCCAAGAGATATTCGTGAAGCAGAGTGTCTTGGCGATTGGACTAGTGTTTGCTTCCGCCTTACTCAGCGTAATGGTCTATGTTTCCATCACCTTTGTGTGTAATATACTGGCTTCGTCGATTTCCAAGATATCATACAGTTACCTTGTCCTAGGGATTCTTGCGGTCGTAATCTTGTCTGTGACTCTATTCTTTTTCTATAATGAACAGAGAACAACGGATTTATCTGGTACTCTCTGAAGCTAGTCTGGACGATTCGGTATCTACGTCTTTAACCCCGTTCAGGTCCTGCTTCACTTCTTAGTATAGCTCACCTTTATTTTCAGCTGTCTTAGAGTCTTGTAGTAAGGATTTTTAGATGATCCAACTTTCCTTTTAAACTCTTATATTTCAAATGACTTGTTCTGTTTTGTACGGATGTTATTATTAATTCTGAGGCCAGCCTGTAGCAGTCGTTTTCGAGAATGTCCTGCCTCACTATGTCGATGAGCTCTACGTCATCGAGGCTAGCGATCACTGAACCTTTTCTCTCATCCATGGCTGCTTTAGGGTCGCTTCCTATCGCATTTAATGGTCGTGGAATGTGAATTTCTATTCTGCATATGTATTCTCACTCCATTTTTCACTACTTAATGTGGATATTTGGATAATGATTGTTGAAAATTATGTTATTTTTTACTTGAAAATATGGTTTATTTGGGTTTTAATGGTTTAAAGACTATGAGTTGAGGATGTTGAGGGACTCCGCGAGGGTCTCCTTCATCTTCGCTATCGTGTCAGCCGTTATACCCTCTATCTTGTCCAATTCGCCATAGTCCGAGTCAGCCATCTTCTCAAGTTCGGCAATCTCCTCATCGGGCACAAGCTTCCTGAGGTTCGCTACATACAGGACGCCGCCCTTACGGTTCTTTATCTCACTCTCAAGGTGCTCCATGTCCCAATTATAGGCAGGTGCCTTAACCTTATACTCCTCGTCGTCGGCGTCTCCGATGTTCCTCCTAATCTCAAGCAACTCGAAGTCCTTACGCGCGGTAATTAATGACTCCTCCATCCTCTCGATGTCTGCCTTGAACCGTCTCACGGTGTCGTCCCTCCGGCTGACCCAGATCCGCCCCTGCTCGACGTAGCTGTCGAAGAGCTTCTTGAAAGTCTCCTCCTTCACCTGGCCGTCTCGTAGCAGACGGACTAACCTAATCTTTAGGGTGATGTTCTTGGCAAGGTTGTCCATGACCTCCTTGGTCAGGGGGTCTGGCGCGAATTCGAGTCTGATAGCTTCCATCAACTCTGGTTCTTCCTCTATGAAATCTATAGTCTTTTCCATTTCCTCGGGTTCCATTATAGTTGGCTCCTCGTCGACTTCAGGTATTGGGGCCTCCACCGCTATTTCTGGTTCCTCTACAACGGGCTCTTCCACCTCTAGCTCCTCCTCAGGGGGCTCTTCAATGACCTCTTTCTTAGGCTCTGGCTCCATTTCGAGCTCTTCCTCTTCCATGAGTATATCTGCCTCGGTCTCCATGTCAAGCACAGGCTCGGCTTCTATTGGTTCCTCCTCAATCTCTTCAACATGGATTTCCGGCTCCAATTGCTCTAGCGGAACCTCCTCTACTAATTCTTCTACTTTTATAGTGGTCTCTATTTCTGTTTCTAGTTCTGACTCGGGTTCAGGTTCAAGCTCTGGCTCGGGTTCAGTAAGTTCTTGTTCTGGCATGGGTTCAGGTTCAAGCTCTGGCTCGGGTTCAGTAAGTTCTTGTTCTGGCATGGGTTCAGGCTTTATCTCAGGCTCTGTTTCCTCTAATACGAAAGTCTCCTCTGGTTGTTCAATCTCAATACTCATATCGACCTCCGGCTCCTCGGGGACCACGACTTCGAGTGCCTCGGGCTCTGCTTCCGGTTGAACTTCGGCCTTCTCTTCCTGCTCTATCTTGTAAAGGGGGTACCCGCAGTTCAGGCAGTACAGCGTCTTGGGTACGTCCTCGTTACAGTTTGGGCAGTGAACAACCTCGGATGAAAGGTCTCCGTACATGATGCTACAACCCTACCGTTATCCTCGACATATGAGAGTAAACAACATATAATTAAATACATACCACTCAAACAACCAGAAAAAACATGAGAAACACATATTCGCAACAAACTAAGCAAACAAAACCCACTAGAAGCTGCAATTTCGCGACGAAATGGCACATAAAACTAACATAACTATAATAACGTCGTCAAAGAGACTAAACAAAGATAAAATATCTACCGCCGGTATTGAAGAGGAAACAGGCAGGGAAAAAATCTGGACCATGAGCTCTCGAAGATTCTGAAGAGATCTGCAAGGGGAAGCCTTATACTCGTGATGGGGCAGGTCGCGTCGACCCTCATCGTCGCCCTTGGAATGATCTATGTCTCAAGGGTCTTGGGCTCGACAACTTTCGGAATTGTTTCGATCGCTCAGGCCCCGATAGGGGTAGCGTATCTCCTCATAAATGTTGGCACGGATCAAGCCCTCACCAAGTACCTCTCACAGTTTCGATACGAGAATAAGAACGAGAACCTGCGCCGCCTAATAGAGTCTGGGGTCATCATCAGCGTTGCCTTTGGCCTCTTCTACTCGTTCGCCACTTACCTCTCAGCTGGCTTCTTGGCGAACCAGGTATTTCATGAGCCCGAGATAGAGGTGCTCATCAAGGTCTTCTCCATCGCTATCCTTGGTCAATCCCTCGTTACCACATCGTGGGCGGTTATTATAGGCTACGAACGTATGTCGCTGAAGAGCTATCACTCCATATTCTACTCGATCCTGAAGAGCCTGACTGGCCCCGTCCTCGTCTACCTTGGTTACGGGCCAGTTGGGGCCGCCTTGGGAGAGGCTGGACCCATGATGTTCGCCGGGGCTCTGGGGGTCGTGTTTGTCTATATGATATGGAGATCTGTGAAGAAGTCGCAGTCCACCATTTCCCACATTGAAGGCGTGAAAATGCTGATGCTATACGGCTACCCGCTGTTCTTCTCGAACCTTATAGCCGGGATCAGGCCATACATTAACACGTATTTACTCTCCCAATGGGTAGCCAACAACCTCATCGGCAACTACAGCGTCGCGACGAGGTTCTCAGCCCTCCTAGGCTTCGTCGTTACCCCGATCTCCCAGACCATGTTACCTCTGTTCTCCAAGTTCGAGAACAAACAGGACGACTTGGAGTACGTCTACAGGGCGTCCATCAAATACACGTCTCTCATCGTATACCCAATGGTCGCGGCGATAATCGCCATGTCACCCCAGATCATCGAGATACTTTATGGGGACGCATATCCTCAGGCCTCCCTCTACATGAAGCTCTACCTCGCCTTATTCTTCTTCACCGGCTTAGGCTCTCTGAGCAACCTGAGGCTGCTGAACAGTCAGCACATGACTAAGACCACTCTCAACATCAACTTGCTCCAGAACCTTGTCACTCTCCCCCTGAACATTGTTCTGATACCGCGATATGGAGTCATGGGGCTTCTGATCTCGGAGCTCCTCGGCCCCAGAGTTGGAACAGTCTACTCACTTTGGGCGATAAAGAAGAAGTTCGGTTTCTCTCCAGACTATCAGGGCACTGTGAAGACTTTCATTCCTTCTTTCACCGGGTTCGTAGCGGCTGCTTACTTGTTTTCTATGGCATCTTGGAATCCCTGGCTTGAACTCTTCTCGGGTGGAGTCCTTGTCCTCGTGATCTATCTTGCAGGGGTGGTCGTACTGGGGGCTTTATCGAAAAGGGATGTTCACGATATAAGGATTATCACCGAATCTATTGGCCCGATGTCGGGTCTCGTAAGGCCTGTGCTTGGGATCATCGAAAGATATGCTTCAGATTAACTTCAAAGACGTGGAGGAGGTAACCGTGACCGTAGAGAAAACCGTCATCCCTGAAAGCAACAGACGGGCAATGGACAAACCCGTTCCCATTGAGGTCGAGGAGATGATATATGCCTCAGCGGCGTTGAAATCTATAAGCGTTTCAGGGAAAAACACTTTATTGAAGATCGTTACTACGCAAATGATCCCTTCATCTGGCAAAGTTAAAATTCTGAGTTTCAACGCCCTTAAGGATCGAGAGGAAACCCTGCTTGTGGACCGAGAGGATAGATGCGCATTGACAAGGTCAGGGATCGTGTTAGCTGGGGGCTCATCCACAAGGCTGGGGGAGGATAAAGGTCTCCGTCTCCTCGCGGGTAAGCCCCTCGTCAATTACATCGTTGACAAGATCCGTGACCATGTAGACGAGGTCATCGTCGTCGTTGCCTCGGAAGAGCAGAAGGAAAAATATGGACAAGTCGTAGACAGCGTCGTCACGGACATGTATCCTGAGGGCTCCCCTCTCGTCGGCCTTCTTACGGGGCTATCACGCTGCAAGGGTGAGTACGCGCTCGCCGTCGCATGCGACATGCCGTTCATATGCGACGAGGCGGTGGAGATGTTGTTCGCCGAGGCTGAGGGCAGGGACGGCGCTGTGTTCGAGAAACCCAACGGCTGGATAGAACCTCTCGTAGCAGTCTATAACGTTGAAACCACGCTCAGGGAGGCCGAGCGACTCTACAGGGAAGGTGATCTACGGGTTCGGATGATTTTCCTGAGCCTCGATGATGTGTCGCTGATCCCTATGGATCAGTTGAGGAGCGTTGACCCGGAGCTGCACACTTTCTTCGACACCGACACTGAGGATCGTTTTTACGAGGCTGAAAGAATCCTCAGGACTATGTCCAAGAAATAGGGTTTTATCTATATCGATATATATTGTTTCAGCTTGGAGGCCATGAGTATAGGTTATATTAGTATTTCCTTATTGAATACATGCGATGGAAAACAGGAAGATCATGGCTCTGGGGAAGTCGTCTCTCGTCATCTCTCTCCCCAAGGACTGGCTTAAGATGAACAACGTTGACAGAGGAGACGTCGTATCACTCGAGATCCTTCGCGACCTCTCGCTCGTGGTACACCCCACCATGAAGACCGGGGAGAGGGAGAAGAGGAAGATAGTCGTAATTGAGCCCCGAGAGGAAGAGGATACCATCATACGGATCGTTATAGGTTGCTATCTCAACGGCTACAGCACGATCCAGCTCACGTCGAAGAAGATCTTCACGACCAGGCAACATAAAGCCATTAGGGATGTCGTGAAGTCCCTCTACCTACGGATCATCGAGTCTCACGCGAGCGAGGTGATCCTCCAGACCCTCATGGACGAGTCCATGGCGTCGGTGGAGCAGGGCTTGGACAGGATGCACCTCATCACCCTCTCGATGTGTGAGGATATACTCGTGGCCATGGAGACGTGGGACGGCGACCTCGCAGGCTCCGTTCTGTCCTTGGANGACGACGTAGACCAGTTCATGTACTACTTGATCCGTCTGATACGGTGTACAGCCATTGATCCCTCCCTCGCTGGGAATCTGGGGCTGGATATCCTCGACTGCCTTGATTATCAGAACCTTGTGGACAGGATAGAGCGTGTCGCCGACCACACCACGAACTTGGCTCAACATTTGGTGAACTTGGTGGAGCACCAAAGCGTTATACCCCTGAATGTTTGGTCGGTCTTCATCGAGGTGGCACGCCTCTCGTTCGGCTCCTACGAGAAGGCAGTGGAGGGATTTATTTTAAAGACGGTGCAGGATAGCCACACCATTATTAACAATCAGGAGAAGGTTGGCCAGCTTCTCAGAAAAATATCTCCACTTCCTAGCTTCGGGATCAACGATAGGGCCGTTTTTCTTGAGCTGTCCGCTATTAGGGAGAACATCATGAGGATAAGCGAGTACGCTGCAGACATAGCTGAGATCATCATCGACAGGGCTTACAAACCTGAGGCAAAGTAGGTTCTACTTCTCTATTTTCTCTGCCGTCGTAATGGTGTGATTGAACCTAACTGTCTACCGCTATGAGAAAATATCTTTTTATTAGAGTCGGTTCAACGATGAAAAATACCCTGATTCCAGTATTATGTCATATACGTGTATATACAACAATACTGGAACGTTTAATGGAAGGCCCCTGAATCTCCATCCCGACCAAGAATGGCGCAAAACTGGTACAAGGAAGCGGAGAAGGCCCTAGAGCCTGGTGATGCCATACAGAAAAGTTACCCCGGTAACCTCGACGGGGGAAGAGGATATCTGATCATCTCTAACAAGCGCCTGATGTTCCAGAACGTGAAGGGGTTACTGTCCAAGAAATATTCAATAACCATGAACGTGCCCCTCGAGAACATCAGCAAGGTTGATGTCACGGAAGGCAACGATATTGAGATCGGCGCAACCGACAAGAAATACGTGCTGAGCACAGACGAGGTTCCGGTAAATATAATCGTGAAGAGCATCACCGAGGCCAAAGGCTAGGCCTTATGCCCAAGGAGGGGCGTCATCCCCTCTTTTTTTAAGCTAAATGTGTCTATATAACTATCCTAGTAACTGTCTCCGCAGTTTTTCTGCTGCTCCTTGGTCTCTCACGCCCTCGATGACGGTGACGCCAGAGACCAGTACGCTGCCCTTGACTTTTCTCTTCTCGAAGCTTGTCCCAAGTCTTCCCTTGACGGATATCGTGTAACCAAGATTACCCAGTTCATCGTTGATTCTCTCTAGATCTAATTCCAATGCATACTCGGGCGAGAAGATCCAAACCCTTCTCCCCTCCCTTCCACAGATCTCCTCTACACGGATCTCGTCGGGCGCAGCCTCAAACGGTTCTAAGGATCCGCTGCACACCTGACAGTTCTCGGCTTTAGCTAGCTGCACCTTCTCGATGGACAGCTCCTTCAGGTCCGTGAAGAGGAGCTTGTTCGCGAGGACCGGCGATTTTCCGAGTAACAAATTTACGGTCTCGCTTACCTGTACGCTGGTGATTAGGCCTATGACCGAGGGGTGTACTCCCAAGATGGCGCAGCTGGGGAGGTCTGCGTCGTCTACGCCGCCTTGAAAGCACTCTAGGCACGCGGTCTCGCCTGGTATTATGGTGGACGCGGTGCCCACCTGCATGATGACCGCGCCGTGAACGAAAGGCGCCCCAGTTCTGTGGCACGCCCTATTGACCGCGTACCGTGTGGCCATGGAGTCTAGGGCGTCCACGACTATGTCTGCTCCCTCGATGATCCTCTCAGCGTTTCCAGAAGTCACGGAGAGGGGTACCGGCTCTACCTCGATGAAGGGGTTTATCTGATGCAGCCTATCCATCGCGGCCTCGACCTTGGGCAGACCGACCTGATGCACGCCGTATAGGTGCTGCCTCTGCAGGTTCGAGACCTCGACGACGTCTCTGTCGACGACCCTGAGGCTGCCTACGCCCATAGACGCCAGCTGCGTGAGTATGGAGCTGCCGAGGCCCCCCGCACCCACGACGCATACCTTCGCCTCCTTGAGCCTCCTCTGGCCCTCCAGGCCGAACTCTTTGAGAACGATCTGCCGCGAGTAGTAGTCCAGCTCCTCCTCTGTGAAGCCTTTGGACGTTGGGTTAGACATGTTTACTCCATTCGCTGGACACGAATTAAATCCTAGCCTCTGTGCGCGGGTCTTTTATCGCTCAGCATCCACGTCTAGGTGGGTCCACATGTCTGTGAGGAAGGTTAAGATTACGCGGATCGGGGGCGACGGCTCGACTGAGGCCTTGGAGGATTCGGTGGCGGCCGACGTCGCCGTATGTGTCTTCGTCGACGGCGAGTTCTACATGACTCTCGTAGCCTCGCCCGGGATGCTTGAGGAGCTGGTGGTCGGGCACCTCTACACCGAGGGAGTCGTCTCATCGCACAAAGACATCGCTGAGCTCAGCGTTCAACCCGAGAGAGTCGACGTGTCTCTCAGATACCCGGTCAACCTCTCCGAGATAACACTGGGGAAAAGCCGGCTCCTAACCACTGCATGCGCGGGCTCCCCGAGAAACAGTCCGGGCTCAGTCAGAGGGGTCAAGCAAGTCGAAGAGCTGGACACCGCTGTGATCCACGGCGTCGTGGACGAGCTTAACAGGCTGAGCACGGTGTTCAGAGAGACGGGTGGCACACACAGCGCGCTCATACATCATAGGGACGACGGCGTCGTGGCTTTCGCTGAGGACGTTGGCAGGCACAACGCCCTCGACAAGGTGATTGGGAGGTGTCTTCTCGACGGAGTCGATCTCAACCTGTGTGTGCTTGCGTCCAGCGGCAGACTGGCGGGGGAGATGGTGTTGAAGGCCGCCGCCGCGGGGATACCCGTGGTCTGCTCCGTCTCGGCGCCTCTGATGTCTGGGATAAGGGTTGCGGGGGAGGCGGGGATTAGGCTGGTGGGTTTCGTCCGGGGGAGCAGGATGAACGTCTACTCGTAGGGGGGTTGTTGTGATCCTCCTAAGTGTCATATCTGTTTTCTGTGTTAGAGGTACTTGAGGAGTGTGCTGGCGCCGACTATTAGGGCTAGTATTCCGATCATGGTTCTAAGCGTGTTTCCTCTGGCCTTCTTCACTATGGAGGCTGCGAAGGGGGAGGCTAGCGTGACTCCTAGGGACGTGGCCGCGATCATCGGGGCGTCTACCTGGCTCTGTAGGGCTATGTATGTGGCGAAGCCTACGAGGCTCACGAGGGTCTCGGATAGGGCCTGTATGGAGACCGATGTTTTCTCGTCTAGCCCCGACATTATGGCGCCCGTGGTTACTATGGGGCCGAAGCCGCTGCCTGAGATACCTTTGTTGAAGGAGCCCAGGATGCTTATGGCCATCATCTTTGGCCACGAGAAGCCTGAGATCAGCGACTTGCTGTAGAGCACTAGGGCGCCTGAGGCGATTACGAGGGAGCCTATGTAGAGCCCCACGGTTCTCTCCGGTAGGCTCAGCGAGGTGTTCACCCCGACGACGGCGCCGACGACGCCGAGTCCGCCCGTGATGAGCGCTATCCTGAGGTCTCTGCTGCCTGGGGTGAAGTCGGCGTTCCTCTGGCGGTGGTTGAAGAAGCTGCTGGAGGCTCCTCCTATGAACGAGGAGAAGAGGACGGTGGGCACGGTCTCGGCTGGGGTGTAGCCGAGGAGCAGCATCACCGGGG
>JGI2171J19970_10000321_pt1 | contig 24392 bp, 18 predicted proteins | sample DeeMarSWOR324_28_FD_19970 | JGI IMG/M metagenome (IMG submission 19970) | reverse complement strand
CCGCAACCTTGCTTTCAGCTAAGAACGTAACTAATGATGGGCTGTGTTTAGTTAAAATCTGCCTCACATATTCATGACTTACGCCAAACATCTGCCCCAGACGCCTGAGGCTCTTACCCTTGTTTCTCTCGTGGATGAGTAGTTTTACAGTAGATGGTGAGACTCTATTCATACTAACTTGTTCCAAAGTCTTTTTCATATGAATATGTGCCTTATGAATCTTTTAAGCGGGATGCCTTAATATAATATGCCCTTGTCTTACCTGGCTTGAGATTCCTGCTTCAACTCTTCGACTATTTTCTTAACCCTCTTCCTATGTCCCTCTCTGCCTAAAGTGTAGGAGCTCAGCTTTACCATAACTCAGGGATAGCGTACTCTAAACCGAGGTGTCTCAGGGTATGGGGTAGAGGTTTTCCTGTCTGCTTATCCCAACCCATTAGTTCATAATATTTGCTGCGCAGTTCGCCCCAGTGTTTCATGATGTTCTTGCCTTGTGATGGTCCATCCACTGGTGTTGAACCATATCTAGGTGAGGGTGCATCCATCTCAGCAATATGCCCATGCCTGATGTTAAATGCCCGCAGCAGGTTGACAATACGCCTGCCTACCTCCATTGCTTCTTGCGTGGAAAAGTCCCAGCCAGTAGCAGCACTTACTGCCTGAGCAAGCGCTTTGATGTCAGTATTGGTGACAAATCGACATACTCCCAAGCAGTCCTCAAACTGTACAGCACCCTTGCACTGGTCATTCCAGGCTAGAGTATCTTTTGGTGAATTATTAGTCTTCCTAGACGGACGGACTGAAAGCCCTAAATCTGCTGGTCGCAACATAATATGGCCTTCATCAGTGCCCATTTGAGAGAGACAAGTATCAAAGAGCATCGGCCACAAGGTACGGTGGTCGTGTACACGAGGAGTGTTGCCTTTCATTGTGTGAATGGCAAAGCTGGGAGCTTCACCTCCAATGTGCTGCGCTGCCCTCATTGCGCCTTCGGCTAGTATATTCCCAAATCCATGACGTCTGGCGATCTTATTTATCATCTGGTTTGCTGCCTCGTAATTTCCCCAAGTGAGTTCAACTTGATCGGTATCTTCAAGTGTTATCAGACCTTTCTCATAGCACTCTATTGCTAAACCGAGAGTCCACGCTGTCTCATTGGAATCTATACCCAGGCGGTCTGCCTCGTTGGCCAGAAAAATTGCCGCCGTTACATCAGTGACGCCAATAATCGGTCCGAAAGCAGCAAAGCTTTCGTATTCCGGCTCCTCACCCACGTAACTCTTGAATGGCCCTTCCGTAATGGTCATCTTATGGCAGTGGTGCATTCGGCAAGCCCAACAGGGGTTGGGTTTTGATTCAAAGTGACTGCGAATATAAGGCCCCCCGAACTTCTCCAGCTTTTCGGGGTCAATGTTATAGACATTAGTAGTATAGTTTTTCACTGGTACAGTACCGTCTCGTGCTGCTACAGAGTTTATTAGGAGATTGAGTGTCCCCCACGTGTATATACCGTCTAAGCTGGCTGGGTCATTTACTATATTTTCATGAAATTGATTGGCGATGGCGGAGAGCCCCTCTTTATCCTTCAAAGCAGGACGCACTTTCCCTCTGGCCACGGCAATAGCCTTTAGCTTCTTGGAACCCATCACCGCCCCTACTCCATTATGTGCCACGATGTGCCCTTTATCGACGCATATGCATGCGAACTTCACCAAGTTCTCACCAGCAGGACCAATACTGGCCACACTTACTCCTCGCTCACCCTGTCCAAGCTCGCTCTTAATGAGGTCACTTGTCTCCTTGTTGTCTTTGCCCACCAGGTGGGCAGCGTCTACCAGTTCAGCTTTGCCGTCGTGAATATGGAGATAGAACCACCTTTTTGCTTTGCCCTCTAAGATTATGCCATCATAACCGGAAAACCTAAGAAAGGCACCAAAGAATCCATTGGCCTGAGAAGCGACAGCTCCATTGGTGAGAGGGCCTTTAGTAACCACCGAGAAAGTACCCGAGCCTCCTATTCTCGTTCCACCAAGTGGGCCAGTAGCCATAATTATGCGATTACCCTGGTCAGACCACTCCACCCCAGCAGGAACCTCCTTAAAAAGATACTTGGCCCCTATACCGGTTCCACCAATATACTTCCTTGCCGTTTTCTCATCATACTTCTCGTCGGTAATTTGTTCGTTGGTAAGATCTACCCTTAGGAGCTTCCCCGCATAACCGTAAAGCTTATTCATAACGCCCCCCTTTCTATTTCTAGCCGCCACTGTACACAGGAACTATAATGACAACATCCCCATCTGTGACTTTAGTTTCTGTCACGTCTGGGAATTGCAGGAGGTTGTCATTGAGAACAACATCGACCTTGCCACTGATTTTTTCCTGTAGCAAGATTGAAAACCATTTTATGAAAGTCAGCTACAAGCGACGAGCTACAGGTGATGTTTTGTCCATTCGTGAGGGAAGTATGACTATAGCCCGGCCTAGCATGGTGTTTTCTCCCCTTTGATTAACTGCACTCGTTTCTATATCCACACAGTGTTCACCGTTCTCGTCCAAAAACTTCTTGGTGACTTTCCCTTTCAACCATACAACGTCCGAATGATAAACGAACTTTCTATATTCCGTATAGGAGTTCTTTAGCCAGCCCTCGTCACTCATCCAATTAGTCAACAGGTGAATCTGCCAGCAAAAACTCTGGAAGCCAGCATTATACGGCATGCGAACCCCCATTGCCTTGGAAGCCTTCTGGATGAAGTGGCCACTGAAAACTGGCTCAAGGGCATGTGTATCTGGGTCTCTATATCCAAAGGCGGGGTGCTTTTGGTAATAACGAAGGGCAACACCATGAGCACCTATGATAGGTATGGGTGTTCCCCCTCCGGAATGATAAGCTAAGGNATCTCCAAAGCCCAAAGGCCCTTTCACCACTGGTTTTANCTCCTCTCCAATCTCAACATCCTCCCAGTAACGGGGATTCGAACCCCTTATTTCCTCTGAAAGGATTTCCTCCTCTATCTTCTTGATCTCATCTTCCGTCCAGGGATGGGGAAGCTTGATATCACCGTATTTGTTCTTTTTCCTGGCCACAGCTCTCGCTACTCTTACGATCGACCATTTGCCTTTAGCTACAACTTCCCCATGCTGATTAGAGTACTTGCTCTCAAACCACTCGATAATCATTTCTTTAGCGAATTTGCTTGGTTTAGGCCCCTCGAAACCAATATAAGTACACTCCGGGATGATTTTATCGTTAAGCCGGACAGGTTTGTAGAATTCAAAGTCAGTAGCATTGTGAAAGCCGCCTAAACCCCGCCAGCCAAATTGAACACCNGCAAAAACGCTGATAATCCATGAAGGCGGCGCAACGATAGTNGCATAGCGAGTTTTTTTAGCATATTCAGGGTCGTTCCATAACGGGTTGGCATCACCTACCCCAGCGGCAAATTTTAATATCGCTAACCTAGTGGCCTCTTCATTATGTATTGAATCTTCAATGCGAAGCTTTAGCCCGGTTTTAGTACGCATATACTTAATCATTTTTTCCGTGATGCGTGCCTCTGCCATCTCCACTTCATGTGTCATTACGTACCCCCTATTGCCTGACTTGTCGACATATATAAAATGCTCTCTTTTTCACTGGTTTACGTAGGGCCGATATCATCCCCGTAATGTCTACTAAGTTCACTAAGATAATCGGGGTCAACAGAGCATGACCCTTGCTTTTCTATGAGGTTGATGCGAGTCGGCTTTCCTCGGATAAAGGTGAAAGTACCTCCAATCGCTTTTTCTTCCTCAAGCTTCCCCAATTCCTCCTTGGACATTCCTAACAGATTGCAGAAGACCTCCTCATTGTCTTGGCTAAACCGAGGTGCCCGCCTAGGGATAAACTCTTCAACATTGCTGAACTTCGCTGGTATTTGCTTAGCGATTGGCCTCTTGCCTATACCTTTACCATGGTCAATCACCTCAAAAAAGCCACGCTGGCTGATGTGTGGGTCAAGGTGCAATTCTTTCATACTGAGGACAGCTCCTGATGGAACACTAGCATCTTGAAGAATCCTCATCAATTCGTAATGATTATAACGCTGAGTCCACTCTTCCACTTTCCTATCAAGCTCTTCTCGATTCTCACACCTGCTCAAGGCATTAGCGAACCTCTCATCTTTAGTCCATGCAGGATTGCCCATCATTCGGCAAAAGTTCCTCCATTGCTCATCGTTTTCTATGGCAATGTTTATCCACTCATCGCTTCCTTTGCAGCGATAGCACCCATGCGGAGCCGCCGAAGAATAATAGTTGCCAACTCGCATTGGCTCTCGGTTATTTAAGAAACAATCCATAGCGAGTTCGCCTATCTGGCAAATCACTGCCTCCCTGCCAGCAACGTCTATATATTGTCCCCTGCCAGTCCTCTGCCGATGGTATAATGCTATAAGTAAGGCAGCTGCTCCAGTTGCTCCCAACACCCAATCTCCATAAGCATGTCCAGAAAGCAAGGGGGGGTCTTGGGGGAAACCCGTGAGATGCGCCAATCCGGACATCCCTTCCATTCCTGGCATATACATATAGAAGTCCCTTAGAGGACCATAATGCCCCAGCCCGCTCATCGAAACCATAATTATATCTGGTTTTATCCTTCTCAACTCTTCATAGCCCAGACCCCAGTTATCCATTACCCTGGGGGAGAAATTTTCCATGACGGCATCGCTTATTCCTACCAAACGTCTGAACAACTTCTTGCCCTCGTCGCTTCCAAGGTTGATAGTAATTCCCTTCTTGCCGGCATTTAGCGTATGATAAGTAAAGCCCCGGTTCCAAGGTTCTTCTCCCGGTTCATTTTCGGGATAGACGTTTGTCCTAGTCATTACGTCAGGGCGCACTGCCGATTCTATCTTGATGACCTCAGCCCCTAAATCGACTAGTATTCTTGAACTCATGGGGCCGGCGAAGACCATCGTCAAGTCCAGGATTCTTACTCCCTCCAATATCTTATATCCCATATCCTCTCCTTGTAATTTAAGTAAGACACAAGCTTCATACCAGCAAAACTTGGTATACAAGTTAAAGAATCGGTATTCTCCTCTCCATTCGTGATTGACCTAAATAATTCCCTTCTCCTGTAACTTGACCACATCCTCGCTAACATAGCCAAGTCTCTCATAGATTTCGTGATTGTTTTCACCTAACGTGGGTGCTTTTCCTGCTACAGGCGGAGTATCACTTAGTTTAGCTAACGCCCCTGGATATGTAACTTCCCCCATAACTGGATGACCAACCGTATTGAAGAAATCGCGCGCTTCAAGCTGTTCATCCTTTGTGAGTTCCTTGGGACTCAAGATCGGGGTGAAGCATAATCTCAGCTCTTGGGCCTTCTTGGTTATAGTCCACTTATCATGCTTCTTACACCAAGGAAGAAGCAAAGCATCAACTTTTTCAGGCTCCGCTATACGAGCACTTGGATTAGCCAAAATAGGGTCATCTTGCATCTCGGGCTTGTCTATTAGAAAGGCAATGTTGGAGGCTGCCCCAAGTCCTGGTGTGGGGTTAACCCAGCCGTCTTTACAACGGTAGTTGCACAGTCCAGGGTAGCCTTGGATTTGTAATGGGCTAGTTTTTCTGCTCAAGCCCAGATTCGAATACTCTCCAGTATACCCTGTCAAGGTACTGGCAACACATTCCATTGCGGATACATCAATCCATGTGCCTCTATTAGTATGGATTCGGTTGAAGAGAGCGGCCACAGTTGTGATTAAGCCTTCTAATCCCGTTATATGCTCTGCTTGAAAACCACCCTGAACAACCGGTCTAGCCATGGGCTCGTTAGCTGGTCGCGAGGTGTACATCGTTCCACCTAATCCAGACAACACAAGGTTCGATGCTTTATAGTTCCGGTATGGGCCTGTTTGTCCAAAAGCAGATATAGAGGTCATTATTAGTTGAGGATTCAACTCGCTGAGTATTTCATAGTCTAAGTCAAGTCCATTCGTCGTTCCAAGCTGAAAACTCTCAACCAAGACATCAGCCTTTTTCACAAGCTCTTTGAATATCTTCACCCCTGTTTCGCTTATGAGGTTCAGGGTGATGCTTTTCTTATTGGTATTTAAATAGAAAAATGGTCCGCTTTTTTCCAAATGAGGCTCGTCTTTTAAAAAGGGGCCCATATTTCGTAGGGGGTCTCCCCCGTTTGGGTCCTCAACCTTTATTACTTCCGCGCCAAAGTCCGCCAACAATTTAGTACAATATGAACCTGCGATTCCCCAAGTGCAGTCTAAGACTTGGACACCGGATAGTGCTTGCTCATTCACGTTTTTGTTCTCCCTGCAAAAAACTAACCACCTAGCTGGACATTTAGCCCGTGCCGCTCGAAGGTAGCTTCAATAGCATTTAGTTGCTCCTCGGTAGTCGGCTGAATATGTGGTTTATATTCTCTCCCGAGTTGTCCGTATTTTATCCTCCCTTTCCCTTCTATTCCCGTACTTTCTTTGGCAAATCTATTCATTCTATTACCTTTTGAATTAGTTTAAGGAGGCCAAATATATATCAGATCGACATGAAGGCCTAAGGTCGGCTAATGGATATTACTTCAATCAAATCCTCCTCCCCGCAGTGATTTTAACACTAGTCGAAAGTTGCACGCAACGAAATGTAACCGTTTCTAAAAAATATACTGTTGACATAGCCAATAGTCCACTGTAAATTAAGCTAGATAGATTATACTTTATTTGTTGATTCAAATTAATGATAGATGGTTGCCAGTGTAAAAATAAGCAATTTTAAAGGTTATCGAACTCCAAACGGAAGGTTATTGTTTGAGGGACTTGCCCCGATAGATAGAAGGATGACTGAGATAAATGAATATTGCCTGGAGAGAACTTAAGGAGTAAGTAGCTATGTTAGCTCAGATTGTTCTTACCACTGCCGAATCAAAAAAACTAATCGCCAAAGCTGTTGCCAATATGGATATCGTTAGACAGGCGGCGACTGAGGGCATGATCGTACTGCATCCTAGTAGTAGCACATACTTTATTGTCGAAGAGCTCACTGGCACTAAGCCTAGGACTAACTATTGGGTTTGTGGAGTAGTTGCCCCTAGAGGAACCTGCATCGAAATGGGGATAATAGTAGGAGATTACCTCCCACGGAGTGCTACCACCGATCCGGGGGAGTTCCGAACTTGGTGGGTAATTAGAAATAGGCAGCTTTCAATAGGGGAGAAGGTTTCAGAAATAATGAAACAGGTGAAGCCTATGGATGTTTTTATCAAGGGGGTAAATGCCTTAGATCCCGAGGGCAACGTGGGTATCCTGATAGGTGACCCTATTGGAGGAGGACCCCTAGGCCGCATACTATCTGCTTGGAGGAGAATGTCATTTCACCTGGTTTTCCCCGTCGGGCTGGAGAAATTGATACCTATCCCCATAAGCCAGGCGTCGAAAGAAGCAAAACAGACTAAATATGAATATGCAATGGGGTTAGATTCCGGGCTGCTCCCTTGTCCGAGAGGTGAGAGGGTAAACATAATAACCGAGATAGAGGCCATCCAAATGTTAAGCGGAGCTGTTGCCGTGCCTATGGCTGCCGGTGGATTGGGTGGGGCGGAGGGAGCTATAACCATGGTTATGAAAGGTAGTGAGGAACAGGTTAAAAGGGCAATTGATTACGTTGAGCAATCAAAGGGGGCCAAACTACCACAATTGCGTCTATGCGACTGCAGAGAATGTCCAGGTGCGCATTGCAAGTTCCCTGTTGCAGATAAGCACTGGGTTTAGGTGTGAGTAAGCTTAAGTGACAAGATAACAAAGGATTTGCAGAGACTTTGCTGTGCTGGTGGTCTTCTTAGGCGTCCTAATTGCCTCCCCCCAATTGAGTACTTGGCTCCCCGCCATGATGAGAAGAGGATAGTGATTGATCGCATTCAAAATAGGGAGCCATCAGCCCTAGGAAAATTGACTTCGTCAGCTTGTCCTGTTTATACTTGGAGAAAGGGGTACATTGGTTGTAATCAACTTGCAGGATGTCATCGGGTGGTAGCTCAAGGTTGTGTCGGTGTGTAAGCTTGTCGACTTAAAAGGGGCAGAAAATGTCAATTGAACTCAACGACAAAAAGATCCAAAGTGCAGGTAGCTGGCAAGATTTCTTTGTGCCGACTTATTCTGAGCGCATTAAGAAAGCGAAAAAGCGTGCGCTCGCAACTCCAGAAATTTGTCTGGAGCGTGCTCGTGCTGAGATGAAAGCCTACGAGCAATATAAGAATGAACCTAGGCTTATTCAGCGGGCACGCGTCTTTGAGACTTATCTTAGAGAGAAGACCATCTTCATTCTAGAGGACGAGCTAATTGTGGGGAATATTTCCGGTAAGCCTCGCGGCTCTCAGATTTCTGGTGAAATCATGGCTGATTTTATAGATACAGAGCTTGATGACCCGGTGAAGGACTTTGAGGTCAGGCGTTATGATAAACACATAGTTCACCCCGAAGAGAGGAGAGAGCTTCGGGAGGTGCTTCTACCATACTTCAAAGGCAAGACTATTGGCGATTACCAGCTGGAGAGAGTTGACGCCGAAATCATAGAAAAGGCTTGCCCAACGGTTTCTTCCTGCCCGCATATTCCTAACCTCGGTGATGTATCAATGAACAGAGATGTTGGCCATCAGATGGCTAACTATGAGAAAGTACTTCGTAAAGGTCTCAAAGGCATTAGAGAAGAGGTCGAGTGGTACATGGCTCAGCTCGACCAGCCATATATGCATTATGGGCTGCAGGAGAAGCGGGACTTCTACAAGGCAGTCCTGATTACGCTTGATGCTGCTATGGCCTACGCCAGGCGGTATACTGACTTGGCACGGGAAATGGCGGTTAAGGAGACCAACCCCAAGCGCAAGCGCGAACTCAAGCGCATTGCGGAGGTTTGTGAGCAGGTGCCGACAAATCCTGCCCGAGACTGGTGGGAAGCACTGCAGTCGGTCTGGATGATACATGTCCTCGTCTGGTGTGAGCTTTCTGGCTGGGTACACTGCTTCGGTCGCTTCGACCAGTACATGTATCCCTTCTACAAGAAATCAGTAATTGATGAGAAGGCAATGAGCCGCGATGAGGCTCTAGAGCTCCTAGAATGCTTTTGGATAAAGACTGCAGAGTTCACCCAGTTGACTCGCTATGAGCACGCCGTTTTTACGACAGGGCAAGGTTTAAGCCAGGCTCTTGTGATCGGTGGCCAAACTCGCGATGGCAAAGACGCGTGTAATGATGTTACTATGCTCTGTCTAGAGACTGAGGAGCAAGTAGGCGTGGTCCAGCCTGAAACCGCGATGAGAATATGGGAAGGGACACCGGATAAGTACCTCAGGAAAGCCGTTGAGGTGATTCGTCTGGGTCGGGGTAAGCCGAAGTTTATTGGCGACCAGAAAGGGATCCAAATGGTGTCTAAGGCGTACCCTGACAGGAGTATTGAGGACTGGCGAGAATATGCCGTACTGGGATGTACAGAGACGGATCTGCCTCACATTACTATGGGCCATTTGTATGAGGGGATCAGTAGCACACCCAAGTTACTGGAATTAATGCTGAACAACGGAAAGTGTGCCCTTTGTGGAAAACAAATTGGACCATTAACTGGCAATCCCAGAACTTTTGAGTCTATAGAAGCGGTGCGGCAAGCGTTCCGGAAACAGGTATTCTACTGGATGGAGTATCTTGCCAAAGGCATAAAGGTGTTGAAGGAAGGTCAAGCTATCAGGCTGCCGGCTCCATTTTGCTCTTCTCTTGCAGAAGGTCCATTGCAGAAGGGGCTCGATATCACTCAGGGCGGCTCATGGTACACTAACTATGGTCTATTCCTTAGCGGTCTGGCTAATACCGCTGACTCTCTAGCAGTGATTGATAAGCTAATCTACCGTGACAAGAAGATTACCTGGGACCAGTTGCTTGAGGCCATTAAGGCTAACTGGAGGGGCTACGAGAGTTTGAGGCAGCTTTGCATTAATAGTGTGCCTAAGTATGGCAATGACGATGACTTTGCCGATGACTGGGCATCCTGGGTCATGGATACTTGGTATGATAGTGTGGATTGGATTAACACTCGGAAAGACCTGGTGCCGTACTGGGGCGGCACGTACCTTGGCGCAACAAATATTGCGGTCATCAATGTAATGTTCGGGGAGATGGCTGGTGGCTTGCCTAATGGACACATATATCCGAAACCTCACGCTGAGACTTTATCCCCGGTTCAGGGCATGGACAAGAATGGTCCTACAGCTGTCATCAAGTCGGTTAGCAAACTNCCAACGCATCGGTTTGCCCTGGGTGGTGCCATCAACCTGAGGCTAAGCCCACAGCTAGTTGCCACTGANCGCGACTTGGACAACTTCGTAGCCTTTCTCAGGACTATCGAGGAACTGGGGATATATCATGTCCAGTTCAACGTAGTCTCATCAGACCTGCTGCACAAGGCGATGAAGGAGCCAGAAAACTATAAGGACTTAATGGTCCGAGTAGCTAGCTACTGTACCTACTTTGTCGACCTCTCTAAAGAGCAGCAGCTGGATATCATCAATCGTACCGAGCACCAGGGCTGGTAGAACCTCTTGTCACTTACTGGTATGGCATGTGAAGCAAGTTAGTATGAGGTCAGAAAGTGCTACCGCAAAACGGCTCGTTCTAAGCATTACCAGNATGACCATTCACAACGGACCGGGAATACGTACCCTCATTCTATTTAAAGGATGCCCATTACATTGCCTATGGTGCTCGACGCCAGAGTCTCAAAAAGCTGAACCTGAGATTGCTATTTACCCAAGTAAATGCATCCATTGTGACCAGTGTGTACCTGTCTGTGCTTTGCATGCTATTAACCTAACAAATGAGACGGTAAGCATTGACCGATCTCTATGCAACAACTGTGGCAAGTGTGCTCAAGTCTGCTACCCAGAAGCTATAAAGCTTCTGGGGCAACCTATGACTGTTGAAGAGTTGCTTACGGAGGCAAAAAAGGACACTGTTATATATAAACACTCCGGTGGCGGTGTCACCATCTCAGGAGGAGAGCCATTATTGGAACCTACCTTCACTGTGAAATTGCTCCGAGCCTTCAAAGAAGAGCACATTAGTGTCGGGGTTGATACTTGCGGTCATGTGCCATGGAAAAACATTGAACCAGTGTTGCCCTATATTGATTTCTTCCTATGGGATATAAAGCATATGAATCTAGAAAAACATAGAAAATTCACAGGTGTCTCTAACAAGTTGATTCTCAGTAACGCTCGCCGTGTTTCCGAGAGAAATTTCCCTCTCTATATAAGGGTGGCTGTGATTCCGGGTTACAACGATTCAGAAAAGAATATCAGAGCTACCTGTGAATTCGCCCGCAGTTTATCTTCAGTAGTGGAGGTAGGTCTTTTACCATTGCACCATCTAGGGAATACGAGATACGATAGCTTGAACCGTTCCTATCCTGTAGCTAATATTCCTCTCGTTCCAGATAGCGTCTTGCAGAGCATGAAACGGCTGGTAAAATCGTACGGATTGAAGTGCAGTATAGTCAGTTAGAAAGTATGGCCATACAATCTTACTTATCTAGCGCCTTATAGAAATCCTGCTTTTCATGGGCCGCCTTCTTCGCCCCCTTGTCCCTTCTCTCCTTGAAGAAATTAAACTCATCCGGCTCAAAACTTAGCTCCGTTCCCATAGTATGCTGTATGTAAGAATGGGTAAGCCCCTGGGTTACCCCCATAATGTCGTAGAGGAAATGCCGTGACGCCTTACCCAGAGCAATACCATCACGAGGGAATCGGGCCAATCCTTCGGCGAGTTCATTAACCTCGGCTTCCAGTTTATCGGCGGGGACAGCCCTGTTTACCAGTCCGATTTTACTGGCTTCTTTCCCATCAATCATTTTACCGGTAATACAAAGCTCCAGGGCCCGTGTCAACCCACACCGCAGCACCAAGATTGGTGAGATAGTGTTGCCGGCCAGACCAAGCCTCTCTTCAACATGACCGAGCTTACAGTCTTCAGAGGCTATGAGGAGATCGCAATTAAGGAACAGGTCTAATGAGGCACCGAGCAGGAAACCGTGCGCCTGGGCGATAGTCAATTTTTGGCAAAGCAATAATTCCTGAGACTGTTCCCAGAAGGTGCGCCGGTCAAAGTGCAGGCGCACCCTCAGACTGGGTCGGCGCCCTTTCTCCCCGGGCTTTGGTTCCTTCCAACCGTAAACGAAACCGACCTTGGTTAAGTCGGCCCCGGCGCTAAGGGCACGGCCGGCACCTTTAAAAATTACCACCTTGACATCGTCATCCTCGTTGACCTCTTTTATCGCCCGGCTTATATCGTCGCTGAGTTCCGGGCACATGGCGTTCAATGTTTTGGGGCGGTTCAAGGTGATGCGGGCGATATAATCACTCTTCTCGTAGATAATATTCTTGTATTTCGTTGGCATCCTCCACAGATATGGTATGGTTTCAAGAACAGACGTTTTTTCAGCAACCGGTTGTTTCAATATTGTAATCCATTTTAGGGGCTCCTACAAATTGCTTTTTTAGCTGTGCTATAATTGTGAACATGAGTGACATTAACAACTATAAGCTTGAGCCTGAAAGCAAGCTTTTGCCCCTCAAGGAAGCGGCCAAACGCTATGTGAAACCAGAAATGAAGCTGCACCTTGCCGGCGGCATAGGTGGACCTAGCGCCGCAATTTGTGAGATTATCAGGCAGTACCATGGCACTGCCTCCGGCTTTGTGCTGATTCAAAGCACTGTTACAGGTTATGATGCAATCTAGAATTTAAAGAATCAGGAGTGGGGCAAGAAATTGAATGGAGGTAATAAAATGAATGTGTCTAATAAATCTGAAATTATTAAGACCGATATTGTGGTTGTTGGTGGTGGTGGATCTGGTCTCTCTGCAGCTTTAGTCGCTGCGGAGAAAGGGGCTAAATGTTTAGTATTGGAAAAAAGAGGCAAGGTTGGCGGCAGTACAGTATTTGCTGAGGGTTTTTTCGCTGCAGAAAGTCCAGCTCAAAAACGAATGATGATTGACGCACGTAGGGATGAGCTTTTCCAAATAGCCATGGATTATTGCCACTGGACACTTAATCCGAGAATAATCCGTGCTTTTATTGACAAATCTGGAGAAACTGTTCGTTGGCTTGAAGAAAAAGGGGTGAGATTTAGGATCCCTCCAATGTATCCAAATCAAGTTCCCTTAGTATGGCATTGTCCTTATAAGGATGGCAAAAAGGGTGGTAAGTTTGTAGTTGAAACGCTTTTAAAAGAATGTCAGAAAATAGGTGTAAAGTTGTTATGCGGAACAGCAGTAAAAAAAATACTTGTTAGCAAGACTGGAGCAGTAACTGGAGTTGTGGCAACAGCGAATAAAGTTGAGATTATTATTAACGCTAGGTGCGTCATTATTGCCACCGGCGGTTATGCTGGTAATAAACGACTAATGAGAAAGTATTGTCCTGAGTATACAGAAAAAATATTCTGTCACGGATTGCCTCATATGGGAGATGGATTGAAGATGGTTATGCAGATAGGTGGTGCAACTGAAGGCCTCGGCATAATACAAACAGGTGGTCCATTTGTAGGAGCAAAAGCATACGAGGCAACAAACGTTAGTGGCATNGCTGGAGAGCCANTGACAATGTGGGTTAACAAAAGGGGTGAGCGCTTCACTAATGAAGCAATTACCTTTCAACCCTTTGAATGCGCAAATACAATCTTGCGGCAACCAGAGAAAATCATCTTTTCTCTTTTTGACGATGCAATAAAGCGCCATATTCTCGAGTATGGAATGGAGAAAGGCATGGGTTTAGGAGGAGGCTATCCGGTCCACATCAAAGACCTTGAAAAGGATCTACAGAAACAAGTAGATGAAGGCAGAGTAAAAATTGCAAACACGTGGGACGAAATTGCCCACTACATTGGTGCAAACCCAGAAATCCTCAGGGCAACCATCAACGAATATAATGACTGCTGTGATCGGGAATATGATAACATTTTTGTTAAAGATAGAAGGTATCTGCGAGCAATCCGAACCTCCCCATTTTACGCAATTGAATGTCACATTGGTATGTTAGGCACTATTGGTGGCATAAAGACAAACCATAATATGCAGGTTCTAAACCAACTAGGTAACGCTATTACAGGCTTGTATGCAGTTGGCGTTGATACCGGTGGTTGGGAGGATAAAACCTACAATGTCCGCCTCTCTGGTAGCACCTTTGGTTTTGCTCTAAATTCTGGCCGTATTGCTGGAGAAAATGCCGCAGAACAATTATTAACCAGCAAGTTATAACAAGCTGGAAAAACCATTTTATTGTCAACTACTGAATCAAGATTCTAAAGTATTTAAAGTACTAAATAATATGAGGATCATATTTTTAGGGAGTGGATGACTACTGAGTCGTCTTTAGCACTCCTCTAGGGTATGACGAATCTCCCCTCGACTATTGAATTTTCTATACATTTTGGGGCAGAGCCGAGTCATTGTCTGCTATTTCAAGTTTGCGTACCCATGATAACCCTTGAGGGAAGGCGGGTACAGAATAGCGCACTTGTCTGCCTGCACGCTAGTAAAGGGATAAGAGAGCGGACTATGTTTTAGGTTCATGGATATCAACATTTCTGCAACCTGCAGAGCTGTCAAAGTGGGATCCACGACAGGTACACCTAGATCCTCTTGTAATTTATCTGCTATCCCAATCATTAAAGTACACCCCAATACCAGTACGTCGGCCCCATCTTCCTCAATTGCTTTTCTCCCCTGCTTGAGTAAAGCCTTTAATTCACTGGTTAGACCTTCCTCTGTAAGTGCACTAATTCCGCCTTCTGAAGACCTGTTTGTAGTTCTTATAGATACAACTTTGCCAAGCAAACCTTGGGCTTGAAGTTCTCGCTGTATTCCTGCGTAGAACTGATGATGATATTTTTCATTAAGATTTAGGTTTTTATGTTGAATTCTAGCTCCTGTGGTTATTATCGATATTTTATCACCAAGCAAACAGGCTATGTGACAGGCCGCTTCACCAGGTCCAACGACCGGAATTTTCACCACTTCTCTGGCCTGTCTTACTGCCAGGTTGCCAAAACAACCAACGATAGCCCCATCATATCCTTCGCTTTCACCTTTCAAAATCTCGTCTACAATGTAAGGCGTAGCTACGCAAATGTAGTATTCAGAGGTAGGCAGCTCTCCTCCATATTTGATGCCTCTGATGCTCACCCCGTATCCCGAAGACATTTGTTTATCTAGATATTTCTGAATAATCTTGTTAAATCCATCGCTCACATTCTGGTTAAGACTATTACTCACACTGGGTTGTATGTAGAGAATATTTTTAGTTTCTTTATGCATAATTTGAGCACCTCCTCATCATCTCTAACTGTTACAAAGAAAGGACGGTTCAATTTAAATAGTATCACCAGCATTTAATATGTTATCGAGATTCTTGTCAAGGGAGATATCTCTATCGTACAGCTTCAGTATATTCTCGTATGCTAGCTCTGGTCATGCTGCCTCCTTTTAGTAACACCACTTTTAAAGCAACAATAACACTTTCGGTAACATTAATTATGAGTCCATTCGGGAGTTGACAACAAATGAGTAGGGTTGTAGCATTGTGTGCCATATGGTACCATCGATTTGTCCGAAAACGACTGAACCAACACACCTTATCCACTCTATCCAGAATATCCAGCTTATACTGTCACATTAATTTTTTGGCATCATGCTTAGCGAAGAAAGCATTATAAATTATCGTATGAAAGGATTAACCAGATGTGGGATAAACTTTTAGCTGCCCATTTGAGTGATAGGCCGGCAGAATTAAAAAAGGCAAAGGAAAACGGGGTCAAAATAGTAGGCTATTTCCCAGGAAACTATGTTCCGGAAGAAATAATTTATGCCTCTGGGGCCATACCCTTATGCCTGATGCATGGTGGCAATCCCCGTGCGGCCGATGTAGCCCTGTCTGTATTCCCCCAGATCATCTGCCCCTTTGCACGCTCTCAGATCGGAGAGAGACTACTTAAAAAGAACCCATATTACAATATGATTGATATGCTGGTAGCACCAATTACATGCCAACATCTGAAAAAGGTAGCTGAAATATGGGAATACCATAATGAGTTAGACATATCTAAGCTCGGTATTCCACAACAATACGGGAATGCTTTTGAGGTGGAATACTACACTGACAGGTTAAAAGCGTTAAGGGACAGGTTACAGGCATTCACGGGAAATAAAATTACTGATGAGAGCCTTAGTAACTCAATCGAGCTCTACAATCGGATGAGGGGACTATTAAGGAAAATAAGCTTTATACGCCGCGAATCCCCCCCGCTGCTGAGTGCTCTGGACTTTGTTAAGTTGAATCATGCCTGCTGCTATGCCGACCCGGATTTCGTAGTAAAGGTGCTAGATTCCATATACCAGCAGCTAAAGCATATGCAGCCAACTGCTGAAAACAATGCTCCCAGAATTCTTCTGCTTGGTCCTAATATAGGTTATGGCGATTATACAGTTCTGGAACTGGTACAAGCAGCCGGTGGAGAGATTGTCATTGAAGAAATATGCGAGGGTGTCAAGTATTACTGGTATGACGTTGAAAATAAGGGCGATTTATTCCATTCATTGACCAAAGCATATTTAGTGGATAGGATACCCTGCGCCTTTATGAGGAACTCAGCCAAAAAGAGGCTCGATTTTGCGCTGAAACTAATCAAGGACTTCAATGTATCCGGTGTAATATGGTACGAACTGCTGTGCTGCGAGACTTACGACGCCGAAGCGTACCTTTTTGCCCAGAGGATGGAGGAAAATAATATACCTATGCTGGTTTTAGAGTCGGATTACACTACCGCCGCCACCGGTCAATTGAAAACCCGCATAGAAGCTTTTATTGAAATATTAATGGGTCGATTGGATAATGATTGAACTACTCAAATTATGTGGCTTTGAAGAAGAGGAAATCAAGTCAGAGTTACCCAGGATAGAGAAGTCGTTCAACAAGCTAGGCATAAATGCCGAGGATATTGAGAGGGGAAAACAAAGGCTCAAGAAGTATTATGATATAGAACTGAAGGGTTTACGCAAGGTCTTGCGCCTGTGTGTAAAGGAGCTGGTCAATGCAGTGCTTGTAAGGGATGAGGGTGATGATAAGAAGATCATCTACGGATTTATGTCACCTGGTATTGATTTAATTTTTACGGCATTAGTATCCAAATCCAATAAGGTTTTTCCAATTTCTCAAAGCTGGGCTTTTCAAATTGTAGTTGGCTGTATCTTTGGCAAAATAGAGCCCATATTGGAGGAAGCTGAGGAAAAATGGCTTAAAGCCGGATTGGTGTCTCACTGCGCTAACATAAAGACGCTGGTAGGATCGCTTACCCTGGGTTTGTTTCCAAAGCCTGACTTGTTGGTCACAACGGGTTTTTTGTGCGAAGCCGCTCCGAAAACACTGGATTTACTGCACGAGCTTTATGACATACCGGTATGGTTTATCGATGCCTGTAAAGACCGGGAATCTTGGGAATACCCTGAGCCAACCGATCGGATTGCCAGCTTAACCGCCAAAAGCCTGAGAAGGCTCGTTGAGAAAATTCAGGAGGTAACAGGAGTTGAGATAACGGACAGCATGTTAAGTGATGCAATGGATGCCAAGGGCAGGTTGGGTGACGCTTTAGGCAGATTAAGGGAACTGGTCGAAAGCAGTGACCCCTTGCCGCTGAGCCCAAACCACGAGAACATCTGGATGTGCTTGAATTCACTGACGCTGAGCATGGAAGGCATTGCAGAAGCAACTGAGGCGATTAATACGTTATACGAAGAATTGAGTCAAAGGGTTGCCAGGGGGCTGGGGGTAGTTGAGAAAGGGGCTCCCAGAGTACTGGCAATTCTTCCTGCGGGACAGACAGACCCGAGACTGGAATATCTGGCGTGTGAGGTAGGCATAGCTATCGTGGCAATTGATACGAATTCAGAGGCTCCGTATAAGAAGAGGTCGAAAAACCCTTATATGAGGTTTGGCCTCCAATTACAACAGGCCCCACTTGATTTAACCATTACAAGGAGGATTCCTTTTATTATTGAACAATGTAAAAAATTAAATGTCGATGGTGTTCTGGATAGATATCACGTCGGGTGCCGCTCTGTTGTTGCTGACGCGTTGGTCATTGAGGAGGCAGTAAAAAAGGAATTGGGTTTACCCGTTTTAGTAATGGAATGGGAAAACTTCGACCCCCGTGTTTATAACCACGAGCAGTTCAGGAGCAGACTGGAAATATTCAAAACGATGATGACAAAAAACTCTGCCTGAACATTAGTGACACCTTTAAATAGGTTAAATAGAACTCGGAAGAACCAGCCTATTATGATCCAGTTAGAACTTAAGGAGATTGGAGCACTTTCCCTTAAGTCAGAAAACTCGGTTATCTTTACTACAGGATGCGCCGTTTTTAGGGAATCAGAGGCAATCTCCAGAGTCGCCGAGGGGATCTCCAAGGAAGATATACTGGCCGGGGTGCACCTGGCGCTGGCAGGTAAGCTAGCTGCTCTCGTTGAGAAGGTTGGACTGGAAAAGCTATGTGCTATCAGCGGTGGTGGTGGCCTCAATGTTGGACTTATTAAAAAACTGGAGGGGCTAGGGTTTCCCTTATTAGTCCCCCCTCAACCTCAACTTGTCAATGCCCTGGGTGCATCTATAATGGCTGAAGAGCAGGTTACCAATTAGCATACTGGTCAACGTATTAAAATCGTCTTCTAATTTACACTTTGCTAAAATTAAAATTTGCCTCTTTTATCAGGTAGATTGAGATATTAAGCTTGGCAGTTTAGTTGGACAGGCACAATAATACGTTGGGAAATCTTTTCACACTTATTTCGTAAATAGAATCCATAGTTGATAGCTTGTATATTTATAGTTAACATAGAATTACTAATCTGATAAAATAAATGCTTTGTTGGAGGATAGTTCATATGATATCAAGTGAACCTTTAAAAACCGATATAATGAAGTGCGACATAGTTGTAGTTGGGGGAGGTGGATCTGGCCTAGCCGCAGCGGTTGCAGCGTCCGAAAAAGGTGCCGATGTTATTGTTTTAGAGAAGCGAAAAACTTTCGGAGGTAACGCCCTGATGGCAGAAGGTCTATTTGCCTCCCAAAGTCGGACTCAAAAGCGTATGATGATTGATGCTCGCAGTGATAAATTATTCAGAATAGCTATGGATTACGCACATTGGAAATTAGATCCTAGGATCATTCGTGCCTTTGTAGATAAATCGGGAGATACAATTCATTGGCTGGAAGAAAAAAATCTCAAGTTCGATTCTCTCCCACCGTTGTACCCTAATCAGGTTCCCTTGGTCTGGCATTGCATGAAATCTGCAGGCGCTCAAGTTGTTAGAGCATTGACTAATAACTGTAAAGACTTGGGTGTACGGTTGCTTAATAAAACTGCAGTAACAAATATATTAACAGATGAAAAAGGCAGGATCATAGGCGCTAAGGCCAAAAGCGAAACCCATGAATTCAAAGTTATGACAAAAAGCATTATCATTGCGACGGGTGGATATGGAGGGAATAAGAAATTGTTAAAGGAATACTGCCCTTCGTATAACGGTAATATATATTGTCGAGGGATTCCTCACATGGGAGATGGATTGGCTATGGCCGTTGAAATAGGGGCAGCAACAGAAGGTCTAGGATTACTTCAAATGGGTGGGCCTTTTTTTAAAGGGTCTCCACATGTTGCAGCAGTTGCTCGAGAACCTAATACTATTTGGGTGAACAGAATAGGGGAACGATTTACTGACGAGAGCATTACTTTCCATACATCAGAGAGTGGGAATACAATTGATAGACAACCTGATAAGACCTCCTTTACACTTTTCGACGAGAAAATTAAACATAAAATGGTCTATAACGGACTTTTTAAAAGAAACAGAGTTGTTACCCATACACTAAATGATCTTGAATACGAGTTTGGAAAGAATTTAGACAAGGAATTTCTATTAGAAGCAAAAAGGGGGAAAGTAAAAATATCTAGTTCTTGGGNCGAGATTGCTAGATGGATAGGTGTATCATCAGATGTTTTAAAAGCAACTATAGACGAATATAACTCTTTCTGTAACAAAGGGCATGATAAAATCTTTACTAAGGATCCGATTTATCTTGACGCTTTGCGCAAGCCGCCTTTCTATGCTATCAGGTGCGGTATAAGTATGTTGGGTACAATTGGTGGAATTAAGATTAACCATCATATGGAAGTTCTTAATAATAAATTCAATCCTATAGCTGGGTTATATGCGGTTGGAGTTGATACCGGAGGTTGGGAATCGGATACTTATAATGCAATCCTAAGCGGTTCTACATTTAGTTTTGCTATTAACTCTGGCCGAATTGCTGGTGAAAACGCAGCCGAATACGCATTAAGCAAGAGATAGCTGGCGGGTATTTTATTTTAAGTTTTTATTTGCCAAACATTATACTCGGAAGCCAGGTGCTCAACATGGGAAAAGCTACAATAACTGCTAAAAAGATAACTAATACGATGATAAAGGGTATCATATTACGGACGAATTCACCTATAGGGAGGTTAAAAGCCCCCTTCGCAATAAATAAATTTAACCCTATCGGCGGTGTGAGCAGCCCAATTTCTATGTTAACTGCTATCACTACGCCAAACCATATTAGACTGTAGCCTAGTTCATTAATTATAGGGATAAAGAAAGGTATTGTTAATAACATCAGGGCAAAAGCATCAACAACGCATCCTAGAATAATTAGGATAACATTGATAATAAGAATTACAATCAAGGGGGACAGCTTTGCGGCGACAATAGCGTTGGCCATACTTTCTGCCAACGCAGACCCCGCCACCATAAAAGTGAACATCTTGACTGCGATAATCATTATGAAAATCATGCCACTGGTTATTGCTGCATCCTTTGCAGCCCGCAACAGCATAGTTAGACGAAAGCGATAAAAGACAAATGCAAGAACCAGGACAACAAAAACGCCTAGCCCTGCTGCTTCGGTGGCCGTTACCACCCCCATGTAAAGCCCGCCTATTAGACTAACCAGCATTACAATAATTGGCCAAACTTTATATGAAGAAGTAAATCTCTCGCGCCAGCTGACTCCCGCTGAAGAAGGAGCTAATTGAGGACGCCTAATAGCAGATACCAGTACAAATATTGAAAGCATTATGCACAATATAATGCCTGGTATTACCCCGGCTATAAATAGTCGGGCTATAGATTGCTGAGCCATAATCCCATAAACAATCATGGGTATGCTGGGTGGAATCAGCGGGCCAAGAACACCTCCAGCTGTAACTGCAGCAGCAGTGAATGCTTTATTATAACCTAGACTCTCAGCTTGGGAGACTGATACTTTACCCACAGAAAGCAAGGTGAGCGTACTGCTCCCAATTGCCGCTCCCATGACTGCTTCTGCTGAAACAGCGCTGATGATGAGACCACCTGGTAGTCGCGATAGCCAGTTTTTAGCTGTTAAAAAAACATCTCTTCCGATACCAGCTTCATTGATCATAGTTGCCAACAGCACATAGAGCGGAAGAGCAGCCCATGCTTGTGAAAAGAATTCTTCGTAGACAATCCCTCCCAACTTTGACATGCCAGTTGGTCCCCAGAGAATTAACGTAGCTATTACGGCGCAAAACCCAATGGCGTAACCGATAGGTATGCCTATTATTGTAAAAATAACCACGGCTATAAGTGCCAGTGCAGCAATCAATGTAACTTCCATAATAAATCTACCCTGTTAAGGATTAAGAAATATCAACATATGGGTTCCTCATCTATTATCTATTTGGTAATTCAATCACTATGCCTACCTCTAATATATGAGGCAAGGTATAGCCAAAGCTGTGCAATAAGCACTAGGGTAAGTAAAACTACCAAAATAGGTATTGCAATCTTGAAAGGAAAGGTAGGCATTGCCACGGCAACGATAGTATGCTGATTCGAGCGAAATGCGTATAAAGCTTCATTCCAACTTGTATAAGCAAGAGGAATACAGAAAACAAGCCCGAAGACAGGACCTGCAATATTCGATATAATCTCTCGTAATGCTTTTGGAAAATACTGGCCTAAAAAATCAACCGTTATTTGTTTCCTGAGTGTTTGCACGCCAGCCAAGGAAAGGACAACGCAGCCAAGCATTGAAGCAGCAACAATTAAGTAAGCATAATCATCTGGCGACAAGAAGATATATCTTCTTAAAGACCCGTAGGTATATACCAGGGCCATTAATACGATCAGAACTCCGCTGCACTGTAATAATACTTGAGTAATACGATCAAGCCGCGAAGCCAATAGTTGCCCGAATCCGTTAGGCCCTGTTGTTGTGCCTCGCTTCATGATGAGCTATCCTATTCATCATGATAGTAGAAATAGTGATTTAAAAAAATTTCCCACATATTGTGAGGTCCGCATCCTAGGGACCGGACCCCACCGTACTACCTACTTCACCAACGTCCGTTGAGCNAAGCTCGAATTTAGACTATTTCGCCAAGGTAACCTATAGCTATTAATAATAGTAGGTCAGTATNATATTAATCTAACGGAAACTTGCTATTTGCACTTGCCGCGAAATCCTTAAATTTCTGAGCAATATCCTGGGGCANGCTATCCCAGTAATCTTCGCAAACCTGACTACATGCTTCAACCCACCTGTCACGCTCATCTNCGGGTAGATAATAAACTGTGACACCTTCCGACTCTAATTGTGCAATACAATCANTCTCCGTACTCTNGAAAGTAGTATTAAAATTGTCTGCGTAGTCAGCAGCGCATTCTAACATCAAATCCTGAATATCCTTTGGCATGTCATTCCAGATGTCCAAGTTAATGGCAATGAAATTCATACCGCCCTTCATGCCAGCGACTGTAAGATAATTAATGACGTCGGAATACTGCATAGGTTGCAAACCCATTGGAGCGGAAATAATGCCTGCATTAATTACACCCTTCTGCAAACTGGGGAGTTCGTCCACCCAGTCGATGATAACAGGCGCACCACCTAAAGCATTCACCATATCTGACTCAATAGGAGTGTTTACTGAGACCAGCAACCCTTGCCAGTCATCCAAGGTTCTTACCGGTTTATCAACGGAATAGACATCCTTACTGCCGTAAACCGCCATACATATCAGCTTTTGGTTAAATTGCTCTTGGGCTATGTCATCGAGCACTTCCCAAGCGTCTTTTAGAAATTCAATTTGTGCATCGTAATTATTGAACAAAAAAGGTACATCGGCAACACCAAAAGCTGCATCATTACCGGCATAGAAGTTGGTCGCGGCGTCTCCCATGTCTATTGCGCCAGTTCTAATGGCATCCATTTGCCCAAGTGTTGAAGATAGGGTACCACCAGCAAAAAGCTTTATTTCATATCTTCCGTCTGCAGCTGCGTTGAAATCGTCGACAAATTCTGCTACTAGCTGTGTTCCGGGATGTTCAAGGGGAGCGCCTATGGCACACCTTAGAACTACTGTCGGAGCGGATGATGTACAAGCAGAAGAAACAATACCAGCAAGAATTAATAGTGAAACTACTAATATTATTCTGAATAAAAATGAGGCTTTTCTCACCTTTTTCCTCCCTATATTTTCGTTATTNTCAGATTGTATACTTCGTCCTTCTGATAATCAATACAGTNAATTAATTTAAAGTTTCCTATTTTCACACCTCCTTATTAAANTTAATTAGTCATTGAGTTCTCCCGATAATTCACAAGATTCCTAGTTTCGTTTTNGTTTAGTNGTTTTCGGACAAATCGATGGTACCACATGGTAGCACAATAGTATAACCGTACTCAGTTGTTGTCAACCCCCGAATTGACTCAAAATTAATGTTACTGAAAGTGGTATTGTTGCCTCAAAAGTAGTGTTACCAAAAGGAGGTGGCAGGTCACTTCTACGGAGTAACTTATGGCATCTATAATAATGGGTATCATCCCCTACCTGTAATTTCAGTAGAGAAGTTGACACTACCTTAGATTTTATATAATTATAATTATAAACTGATATATTAAGTGGGAGCGTTCAATGGCAGACAGGCGATTAGATACGATGCTCGAGTTATCCAGAGTATTAGACTTGACAGATGAAAAGGGTTCATTATGCGGTAAAATTTTAGCTGATCTTGGTGCTGACGTAATCAAGATTGAGAAACCTGGAGGAGATAAATCACGCAATATAGGGCCTTTTTATAAAAATGAAGCCAATCCAAGTAATAGTTTACTCTGGTTTACATATAATCTTAATAAACGGGGTATTACCCTAGATATTGAAAAAAAAGAAGGACGTGAATTATTTCTTAAATTAATTTCAAAAGCTGATTTCTTAATCGAGTCCTTCCCTGTCA
>JGI2171J19970_10000319_pt1 | contig 24466 bp, 24 predicted proteins | sample DeeMarSWOR324_28_FD_19970 | JGI IMG/M metagenome (IMG submission 19970) | reverse complement strand
CCGCGAATGGGCCACAACGAAGCAAATGCAGTGAGATCGGCTCGCCTGAAAGGTAAAAGATGCCGATATAGAGTGAATGAATGGACATAAAAGAAAGTTTGAATCTTTATTTTGAGAAAAGCCTACCTAAAGAGCTAATATCATTGAAAATAATATATAGTGCCGGCATATTTTATGAATAATCCAGGCTAATTAGTGCTAGGGAATAACGTTATATTTCTTTCCGACTTTGGTGAAGGCTTCTATGGCTTTATCCAGATGATGTCTTTCATGAGCTGCCGAGAGCTGGACTCTTATCCTGGCTTGGCCTCGAGGGACAACCGGATAGTAGAATCCGATGACATAGATTCCATCCTCAAGGAGATCGCGGGCCATATCTTGAGAAAGCTTGGCATCATTTTCAAATTTACCGAGCATTATAGGAACAATAGGGTGGACTCCCGGCGTTATATCAAATCCGGCGTCTTTCATTTTTTCCCGGAAGTACTTTGTGTTTTCTTCCAGCTTATCCCTTAGTTCTGTAGTTTCAGAAAGGAGGTCAAAGACGGCAATAGATGCACCAACAACAGCTGGGGCTAAGGTATTGCTGAAAAGATAGGGCCTTGAGCGCTGTCTGTAAAGTTCTATGAGCTCTTTTCTTCCGGAAATAAATCCTCCTGAGGCACCTCCGAGGGCTTTTCCAAGAGTCCCTGTGATGATATCTATTTTGCCCATTACTCCTCTGTATTCAGGGGTACCTCTTCCTGTTTTACCAATAAATCCTGTTGCATGAGCATCGTCAATCATGACCATGGCGTCGTATTTATCTGTCAGCTCACAGATTTCATCGAGTTTTGCGATATCGCCATCCATGGAAAAGACACCGTCAGTGACTACCATCCTGTATCGGGCTCCTTGTGTTTCTTTTAATTTTTCTTCCAAATCAGCCATGTCAGCATGCTTATAAATGAATCTTTGAGCTTTACAGAGACGGATTCCGTCGATAACGGATGCATGGTTGAGCTGGTCGGTTATTATGGCGTCTTCTGCTCCAAGAAGCGGTTCAAAAACTCCTCCATTGGCGTCAAAACAGGCTGCGAAGAGGAGGGTATCATCTGTCTGGAGAAACGCTGATATCTTCTGCTCTAAAACCTTATGAATGTCTTGAGTCCCGCAGATAAAACGAACTGAACTCATACCGTATCCCCATTCGTCAAGAGTCTTATGAGCTGCTTCGATGACTTTGGGGTGGCTCGACAGGCCTAAATAGTTATTGGCGCAGAAATTCAGGACTTCTTTACCGCCTTTAACTTCGATCTCTGCTCCCTGGGGAGTCATTATGATTCTTTCTGATTTGTAGAGGCCTGCATCGTGAATAGATTGAATTTCTTTTGTCAAATCGTCCTTTATCTTGCCATACATTAAACACCTCCTTTAAGTTTCTAGACTATATCAAAAATCCAATTTCAGGTCTATCTTTTTTAGCTGCTTGCTGTTTATTATTGCGTTTTACTCTTTATTTTTTAGTTGCTATAATCTTTGCCATGGCAGACGAAGGATCTTATTTTTTTGAGCCGTTCACAGAATCATTTGGCAAGCGGATAAAAGTCGAAAAATTATATTATCAAGGGAAGACAAAATATCAGTTTGTCCAGTGCTTCTACAACAAGTTTCTTGGCAAAGTTTTGTTTTTGGACAAGAGGATTCAATCGGCGCAAATAGATGAATATATTTATCATGAATCCTTGGTTCATCCAGCCCTCATCACTCATCCTTCTCCTCGAGAGGTGCTGGTGATTGGAGGTGGAGAGGGTGCAACCATAAGGGAAGTGCTCAGGCACAGCACGGTTGAAAAAGTGATAATGGTGGATATTGACAGTGAACTTGTGGAACTGTGCCAGAAATATTTACCAGAGTGGTCGGAGGGTGCGTTTTCTGATCCAAAGACAAGTCTCATTTTTGAAGATGCCCGTCCGTTTGTTAAGAAAACAAGAGAGAAATTTGATGTCATTATCTCTGATTTGACTGAGCCCATAGAGCATGGACCATCTGTTTTCCTTTTTACCGAAGAATTCTTTTCGATAAATTTTGAAGCTTTAAAGGAAGATGGCTTGTTCGTTCTTCAGGCAGGGAGCGCTGATCCTTCTTATAATCAATTTTTCTGCTCATTGGTGAAGACATTAGAAAAAGTTTTTCCTTTAGTTCGGCCCTACTGGACCTTTGTTCTATCATTCAGCATGCCCTGGGGTTTTATCCTGGCTTCCAAGACAAAGGACCCTCTTGACCTGGATGAGAAAGACATAGCTCAAAGAATGCGCGAGCGTTCAGTACAGAAGCTAAAATATTATCATCCTGGCTTTCACCAGAGCTATTTTGCTTTGCCTCTCTATTTGGTGAAAAATCTAAAACAGGGGAAAGTTTTAACTGATAACAAACCGTTCATCTGGAAACTATGAGCACTAAGAAAGAAAACAGGGAAGTAGATCCTTCGGAGGAAAGAGAATACCATAGCCCAACGAGTGGTATTTTTTTTAAGTTAAAAAGACTTCTTTACAGGGATAAATCCGATTATCAAAAAATAGAGGTAATCGAGAACGAGTATTTTGGAAGAGTCTTACTCCTTGATGATCTCGTCCAGACTTCAGAAAGAGACGAATTTTTCTATCACGAGATGCTTGTTCATCCGGCTTTTGTTTCGCATCCTTCCCCTCAGAATATTCTCGTAATCGGCGGGGGAGATGGGGGAGCTCTTAAGGAAATTCTTCGCTGCCCGATTAAGTATGCGTGTCTTGTGGAGATCGATCAGCAGGTTATAGATGTCTCCAAGGAATATTTTCCTTGGCTTTTACCCTCTCTTGAAGATGACAGAACTGAGCTTGTCATCGCCGACGGCATCGAATTCATCGAAAAAACAAATAAGAAGTTTGATATTGTTTTCGTAGATTCCTCTGATCCTGCAGGGCCGTCTGCTTCTCTACATGAAAGGGATTTTTACGAGAAGCTGAAGAGGTGTCTTAATCCTGAAGGCATAGTGGTCTCACAGGCTGGATCGCCTTTTTATCACCTGGAGTCAATTAAAAAGAAAGATGCTTTCCTTAAGAAACTCTTTAAGAATGTCTGCTTCTACACAAGCCCTGTTCCCACTTATCCTGGAGGAAGTTGGTGCTTTGTTTTTCTATCAGATGAAATCCAACCCTTAAAGATAAAAAGAGATCCTCCCCGGAGACTTAAATATTTTAATCTTGATATTCATCAAGCAGCATTTTCTCTGCCCAATTTTTTAAAAGACTTAGGCTCTGGTGTTTGAAATTACTTAGTAAATCAATTAGTTTTTTCTGAAGAGTCAAATAATTTTATTCCTATAATTCAGTTTTCCCTCTGCGTGGCGCTTACTGAGAACTCAAATCAAGTTTTCTAATTAGTTGTTAATAAGGAAGTTATGTTTCTCCTTACTGGCTCTTGTGACTGAATTTTGCTAACTTTTTCTCCACTAGGCTTATAAATCGAAGCAAAATAGTAAGAGTGGCTTGGCTGGCTCGGTCTGTTCTTTGAGTGAATTTCCTAATCCTAACTTCGACAATGAGGCAGTAGTTAAACTTTGATGGCTAAGAAGATATTGCTGTTACTCAAAATCCCGATAATCTCCTTACCATCGAAAACAGGCGCTCTCCTAATGCCAGCCTGATGGAACAGTCTGGCGCAGTACTTCAGCTCGAGATCCGGGGGGACCATGACGAGCGGCTTAGTCATGATCTCAAAGACAAAGGCTGCATGGGGGTCCCTCCCCGGACTGACGACCTTGCTAACCACATCCCTGCGGGTTATAATCCCCCACGTGTCCTCGGGGTCCCTTCGGTTCACTATTAAGCTGGAGATCCCTATCTCCTGCATCATCCCGATAGCAGTGGCTACTGTCTCGTTTCCGTCAATGTATGCCACATTCCTGGTCATTACATCAGCAGCTTTGGCAAGCCTGACTTCTTTCAGAGCTTTTTCCTCCATTTTGCTGCCTCCTTTTTATCAAGTTTATATTACCTTGCCGGCGTAGTTTCAGTAATCAATGTCTATCTCCCATTTCCCTAAGAAAAATTATACACAGGGAAAATACGAAGTCAAAGGCGTTACAAAGTCTAATGATGAAAATTTCTNCCTGCTCAACCATCTGTCTTACGAGGCGCTTCTTCGCTCTGCTGTCTTCTTCGTTATCAGGAATTTGNGGTGAGCGAGGGTTCTCAAACCTCCCCTTCGGATCCACAGTCCAATGCTGTAAATCTCTGCCTTTCTTGTGCCATTTTTGTGTCACATTTGTGCGATATTAGGATTGAAAATTGGAGAAAATATAGGAACCCTGTTGAACGCAAAAATTCCTCTAACTTGATTGCTTTTCAGGCAAAAGCTGGTAATAAAGGTCGGCTTAATAATTCAGCTTTCCCTCTGAGTGGCGCTTGCTAAGAACTTCAAGCATATCCTTGGTCATAGCAGCCAGATCATAGCTAGGCGCCCATCCCCATTCATCACGCGCAGCAGAGTCGTCAAGAGAATTGGGCCATGAATCAGCGATATCCTGCCTGAAATCGGGCTCGTACTCACAAGTGAATTCAGGAATATGCTTTTTGATTTCAGCTGCTAATTCACCGGCAGAAAAACTCATGGCAGTCACGTTGAAGTCAGAGTGGTGCTTCAGTCGGGAAAAATCTGCTTCCATCAAATCTAGGGCAGCTTTGAGGCAGTCTGGCATGTACATCATCGGGAGTCTGGTGTCTTCTTTCACAAAGCAGGTGTATTTTTTGTTTTTTACAGCTTCAAAGTAGATAGCTACAGCGTAATCTGTTGTTCCTCCTCCGGGCAGGGTCTCGTAGCTTATTATACCCGGGTAGCGGCAGCCTCGGATATCAAGGCCGAAGCGCTTGACATAATAATCGCAGAGAAGCTCTCCGGCAACTTTGGTCACTCCATACATCGTTTTTGGTCTTAAAATTGTTTCCTGAGGAGTATTATCAAGGGGAGTTTCAGGGCCAAAAGCAGCGATAGAGCTGGGAATAAAGATTCTCGTCATTTCATGTTCCAAAGCTACTTCAAGGATGTTATAGGTTCCGTTCATGTTCACATCCCAGCAGAGTACAGGATTTTTTTCTCCCACGGCGGAAAGGATGGCGGACAAATGATAGATGGTGTCGATGTTGTATTTTTTAACGACTTCTTCGATCGTTTCCTTTTTGGCGACATTTATGAATTCAAACGGGCCAGAGTCACGAAGCTCAGGGCTGGGTTTGGTTCTGTGCCCGGTGGCGAGGACATTATCATTGCCGTATTTCTTTCTCAAAGCCATGGTCAATTCAGAGCCAATCTGACCAACGGAGCCAGTGACCATGATTTTTTTCATTTCTTTTGCCATTTTCTTCCCTCCAAGATTTACGGATTTTCCTTAGCTAGATTTTAAGAGAATTTACTTATATATTTCCGTACAAAAGATGTCAACTAAAAAGCTAAAAGGATTACGAAACTGCGGGGAAACTGCAGGGTCAGACCTTTAATACTTTTATGATTTTTATAAATGGGGATGATTCCCTGATTATAAATTGAGGAAGGTAAAATGGGGACGTCTCGGTGAAAAATTTGACATATCCTCCACTTCTATCTAACATTCATAGTTAGTTTTTTCATCTGAATTTTAAATATGCTAAATGTTGAAGCCCGACCCAAATTATTTTCAGATCCAAAACATATTCCAATCCCGATCATGATTCCCATAAAAATCAAATGCTGAGATCAGAGCCCAAGAAAGTTCCCTTAGGATTGATTGTCATTTCAGTCGTTATGTTTTTTGCAGCTTTTGCTATAGATATTTTTTGGCTCGTAAGATTTTTGGGGAAAGTATATCCCTCGACAATTCCTGTCGACCCTGCTGTCTACAATGCCATGGCCGCTCCAGATATCATTCTGTCCGTATTTCTTTATGTTGGAGCCTTCGGGCTGATAAAGCTGAAAAAATACGGGTTTGCGGCCTCCTTGGTGGCCATGGGAATGTGGCTCTTTGATTCACTTTTTATCTTAGGTATCACAAAGTCTATCACCTTAAATATAGTAGTATTCAGCCTATTTTTTGCCATTTTTACGATTGTCTATCTTTGGCTAAAGAGGGAACTTTTTGATTAAGCTCGGTCTAGGGTCAGACTTTGATGAGTTTTATAATTCATAACAAGAATTGCTTGGGGTCAGGCTTGCATAACTTGAATTACTTTCATAAGTTATAACAAAAATATAAAATAGAATGCTAAGTACCCAAAAAGTAATAAGAGTGATAATGTTTAATCCCCATGATTCAGGTGGGTATATAGTATAAGGAGGAGTAATCATGACAATTACACTGGACGGACATAGCCTTACCATAGAAAAAGTCGTTCAAGTTGCTCGGGAAAATGAAAAAATAGAAATTCATCCTGAGGCGATGAAGAGAATTAAAAAATGCAGAGACCTTCTTGAGGAAAAAATGAAGAAAAGAGAAATAATTTATGGAGTCAATACAGGCATCGGGGAACTTTCGGAAGTTGTTTTGACTCAAGAGCAGGTGGAGAAATACCAGAGATATTTGATTTACAGCCATGCTGCAGGATACGGAAAACCCTTTCCCATCGAGGTTGTCCGAGCAGCCATCCTGAGCCGGATAAATTGCCACTGCCACGGCCATTCAGGTTTGAGGCCTGTTGTCGTGGAGACGTTGAAGGAAATGCTGAACAAAGGAGTAACACCCGTTGTCTGTGAAAAAGGTTCGGTCGGAGCATGTGGCGATCTTTCTCCTATGGCACAGATGGCTCTCGTGCCCATGGGAGAAGGCGAGGCTTTTTATGAAGGAGAGCGGTTGCCTGGGAAGGAAGCGATGGACAGAGCGGGCATTCCGGTTATCGTCTATGAAGCCCGCGACGGATTAGCCACGATTAACGGTGCCAACGTAATCGTCGGCCTGGGAGTTCTGGAGATATACGACGCAGAACGCTGGATAAAGAACTCAGAGATTGCTGCGGCTATGACTTTAGAAGTCCTCAACGCAAATATGAAGGCCTATGATGAAAGACTGCATAAAGTTCGCGGATATCCTGGAGCGCTGGAAGCAAGCAAAAACATTAGACAAATAACAGAAGGGAGCGAGCTGTTAGCTCAAAAAGGTAAAAAAGTCCAAGATTGTTACAGCCTGCGGAGCACTCCTCAGGTGATGGGGGCAGCGCGGGATTCTCTCCGGTGGGCCCGCTACATGCTCGAGACCGAGCTTAACGGTGCTGCTGATAATCCAACTTTCTTTCCTGATGATGACGTGGTGCTTACAGGAGCCAATTTTCAGGGGACTCCTATGGCTTTTGCCCTTGAACTTTTGGGAATAACGATCACCACAGTCTGTGTTCTATCTGAGAGGAGGACAAACAGATTGATGAATCCCCATTTGAGTGTGGGGTTACCAGCCTTTTTAACCAAAGGAGCCGGGATGTTTTCGGGTTTGATGCTCTCTCAGTATACGGCTGGCGCGCTTGTCTGTGAAAACAGAATACTTTCTCATCCAGCTGCCACGGGTTCGATTTCTGCTGCAGCCGACCAGGAAGATTTTGTCAGTATGGGAATGACCACAGCTCTAAAAACTCAGCAGATTATCGATAACGCTCAGGCCGTGCTTGCTGTTGAATTAATGGCCGGTGCCCAGGCAGTAGATTTTCGAAAGCCAATCAAACCAGGCAAAGGAGTACAAGCAGCTGCTCGCATTATTCGCAAGTATGTCGATCACCTTGAGGAGGATCGCCCTCTGTATAATGATATCAACAAGCTCAAGGAGGTTGTGGAATCCGGAGAGATTTTAGAGGCAGTCGAGAAAGCAGCAGGTCCGTTAGAATAAAGCAAGCTCGTTTTCATATTAATCATATACAGGGGGATTATAAGCAATAGGCTTTGCGACAGAATTGCTTGATAGGTAAATATGGATTGCTCATTACTTTATGATGCCCGTTGCGCGGAGAGATGAAGACTCGTCGCCTGTCATTGCGAGTGAAACGAAGCAATCTCGTATAGGGATAAGATTGCCGCGCTACGCTCGCAACGGAGGATTGCCGCGTTGCTATGCTTCTCGCAATGACAAAGAATCAAGCGACTCTGGGGCAAGGCCATATAAAAGGCAAATAGAAAAAAAGCCAAGGATTTCTCCTTGGCTTCTTAAAGACGGACTTTTCTTTAGATTAAAATTTAAATCTGAAACCGGCCATTACTTTGTAATGATCTTCGAGTGATAAATTCAAAACTGGTCCTGCTGCTTCAAAGAGGATAGAGATTGTAGTTTTAGAAATACTAAACATGTTGATCCCGATATTGGCCACGGCCTCACCATATGATTTTGGCAATGTTTCTATGTCTCTTGTCGTGACACCAGCGCCAGCTCCGATGGAAAAAGGACCAAGATGGAAATTTAAGAGCAGGCTTCCATTGTAGAAAGACTTCCAGGGTGCACTGAGATTCGAATAGGCTCCCCCTCCTGCGATAATAATATCTAATGTACCGGGAAGGAGCTCATATCCTATCCCCAATCGTCCTGCCGGGAATGGCATATACGTTCCTTGTCCCCGGGCAGCCACAGCACCTGCATCCAGCACCAAGAAAAGTTTCTTTTTCCCCACTTTCCTGGCAACTACTTCTACCATGGCTGGTTCGGACATTGCGCCGAAATCATCCGTACTGACAGCTATAACCGTGTATACGCCTTTATATTCAAATACTTTTTCCCAAGAAAAAGGCATATCATTATCCGTGAATCTATCGACTAAGTTTCCTTCCCGATCAGTTATCTCAAAGTCAACCCTTAGAATCTCTCCATCGGGATCATTAGAATAGGTAGCATCCAAAGTTATTGTTTTTTGGACCTGAACTCTACGGGGTTTGGCCTCCAATATGCTGACAGGAGGCGCATTGATGTATGTTCTTGCTTCACAGATATTTTCAGACGGCTTATCTTTTGCGCTGAAAGCTCTTCCCTTGAAAAAATAATCTCCCGGCTCATCAAATCTTGTTTCCCATTTGGGATTCTCTGGAGTTAGCGTTTGGGAAGTGATTTTTATCCCATCTTTGTCAAAAACCTCTACTTCCATGGAATAGGCATTCTTAGACCCGCTCATATCCAATAATATCGGATCATTCAAGTTAGCTCTCGCAGGGCTGACCTCTATATCACAAATCGCATCCTCTACTTCTTCTAATTCAGGTTCTTCTTCAATAACTTTTTCTTCAACGACCTTTTCTTCTTCTGGCCAGAATAATATTCTCAAGCCATTGGTAATAGTCTCGATTTTGTAGGGGGGTATTCCATTGATCATGTCAAAAACGACTCTGGCTGTACCAGGCTTAAACATACCTGTTCTGATGCCACGGACTCCAAGAGCATTCACTCTAAGGAAGCGAGGTGCCTTAATACTGCTCGCGCCAAAAAAGTCTAGGACAACTCGGTTAGGTCCAGATAGCTCAAACTGACGGTAGTAAGTGAAAAGACTTAAAAGAACCCTAACTTCAACAGTTTTTTCTGTCTTAGAAATAACAATTTTTTCTATACTGCCTTTCTGCTGGGAAAAAGAAAATGTAGCAAGAAGAAAAATAAACAAAAGTAAAAAAGCAAAAAGAGAGAGATTTTTCCTAGTCATCCGACGCCTCCCTAAGTGATTTTGGGTGAATCACGGTTTGAATAACTCATAACACAAAAAAACATGAATTTCAAATAAAATTAATTCCATTTAAATATATTGATTAGTATTGAATAGACAAAAATCGAAATAAAATTAAAGGCGATATTCAACACTAATATTTAGTCGTGAATATTTCAGGAAGATTGAACGAAAATAAGATGTTACGAATAAGAATTTCAAGCCAGTCTGTTCTAATATCCTAGTTCTTTAATAATATGTTTTGCGCCTGAAAACTTATCAGTTATAAAAAGAACATAGCGGATATCGACGCTGATAGTTCTCTGCAGCTCTGGAATGATATAGTAATCTCCTATCACGCTTTCATACGTCATATCAAAAATGATGCCTACCTGTTCTCCTTTTGCGTTAAGGGTAGGCGAGCCTGAATTTCCTCCGGTGACGTTTGTGGTGTTGAGGAAGCAGGCCGGGATATCTTTTAGTTTTTTGTCGATATAGGGACCAAAATCTTTTTTCGCATAAAGCTCCTTAAGTTTCTCAGGAACATGAAAAGGGAATTTCCCGGTGTCTTTCTCTATTACTCCCCTTAAGGCTGTTTGAGGAAGATAGTATACGGCGTCTTTGGGATAATATCCCTCGATAAATCCGTAGGTAAAACGAATTGTAGAGTTAGCGTCAGGAGCAATTCTCCCTTCCTTCAGCTTCATAAGAGAATCCACATAGACTTTTTTTAATTCCAGACGCTCTTGCTCGAGTGCTTTCTTTTCCTCTCTTAGAACTTTCATTTCTTTTTCGAGTTCCGCCGCAAGATTGAGGATTGGATCGTTAAGCTTCTTGAGCTCGGCTGGCTTCTTATCGAGAAGCTCAAGTCTTTTTTTGACATCAGCAAGGGATGTTTTGTCATAGACCTGATCTACGTACTCATCTACGGCCTTTTCTGAATGTTTCCCTACAATTCGTTTAAACGCTGAAGGGACCTGGTCTTCAGGGTAGTCAAAAAGTTTTTTGAGCCTGTACTTTAAAAAATTTCTATCAGTTTTTAGGTCATAACCTTTCTCTGCAAGCTGGATTCTCATCTTGATGTAGGGCAAATTTCGCTCCTGGTAAGAAGGCTCTCTTTCCAAATCCGGTTTCTGCCTCTCTTCTGCAGTCCTCCAAACCTCGTATCCCTGGGAAAGTAGGGTTGAGCCAAGATAGGAACTCACAAGTCCTGAGAGCAAATTGTTTTTCCAGTAATATACGGAATATTTTTCCATAAAATTTTTAACTTTTCCCAGAATTTCCCCACGTTCCTTCTGTCGTTCCCGGTCTTTATTGATCCATTCCATAAAATCTTTTTCTTGGGATTTTTTCCGGTCAACGACAGATGTTTTCTCAATTCCCTTAGTTTTACCCTGATAATTCTTTAGAGAGTTATTGAGCCCTGTAATCAAACGTGCGTATTTGATTTGAATTTCTCTCGATTCTTCTCCAGCTTTTTCAAAGAAGGCAATGGTATCTTTATAGATTTCTATTCTTTTCAACAAGGAGTCCATATCAAATTGAAGCTCTGAAAGGGTATAATTCCTGTATGTCCTTCCAGGATATCCCATGACAAAAGTAAAATCTCCTTCCTTGAAACCATCGATAGAGATCTTCAGAATGGATTTTGGCTTATAGGGGACATTTTTTTGACTGAAATCAACGCCAACGTTATCTTCTGAAACATAAGCCCTTAAGAATGCAAAATCACACGTGTGTCGAGGCCACATCCAATTGTCTATGTCTCCGCCAAAAGTTCCGAGATCCTGCGGCGGAGCGTAGACAAGTCGAATATCCTTTATTCTTTTAAACCTAAAAAGATAATATTCATTCCCAGAGTACATGCTAGCCACAGTGCAACGGATGTCTTTTCCTTTCTTTTCTGCTATGGCAATCAATTCTTTCTTTGCTCTGTCGATGGCCTTGTATTTCTCCAAGTAAGACATTTGAGGTTTTATACTTGATAAGACCTTGTCTGTCACCTTTTCATATCCTAAAAGAACATCCGCAATGTAACCTTTGGCAGAGATTTCTTCGTTTTTATCCCAGGCAATGAATCCTTTTGTAATGTAGTCTTTTTTCTCAGTAGATGCTCGCTGTAAGGCGCCGAAAGCTACATGATGATTTGTTAGAATAAGGCCATCGTGGCTCACGAATCCTCCGGTTCCGCCACCCAGATGGACCACTGCGCTCATAAGGCCTGTTCCGTCCTCTTTGTAAAGATCATCTGGGTTCATCTTAAGACCTAAATTCTTGAGGTCGAGGTCTTTCATCTGATGCGGCATCCACATGCCTTCGTCAGCGAAGGAAATGGAGGTTACTCCTACAAACAAAAAGAAAATTGCGAAAATTATCAGAGCTCGTTTAAATCGCATCTTTTTTCTCCTTTTAGACTTTACCGGTGTAATATTATGAAGAGTAGAAGCTACTGAATCGGGAATTTTTCCATCAGATAATCAACGGCCTGTTTCAAAGTCATGTGTTTGTGGTTGATGTCTCTATAGTAATTGATGACGAAGCTGAAAACATCTCCTCTTAATCCTTCGCAGAAGCAGAAATATTCCTTTGTCGTAGCATCGATTAGGAAAGATGCTTCTTGATTGTGGAAGGGGCATTTTGCCAGATATTGATTCTTGGTTCCTACCTTTTCCCCTGAAATTCCAAATTCTTTCATCAAAGCTTCCATTTTTATTGATTTCTCTATGGATTGCATCTTTTGATTGAGCTCAGTATCAGAATCATGGATGAGCTTCAGGTGCCTGAGAACCGAGGTAAGGCCTTCCTTGCCGCATTCTTCACAGATAGAAGCTCCTTCCTCGGATTGGATTAATTTCTTTTTTCCGTTCTCGATAGCCTCTTTATTGAAAGAAATGACAAAAAAGGGAATTTTTGGATCAATATCTTTACCGCATATTTTGCATTGACTCACGTTTTCTCCTTTCATTTATTATCTCCATGAAAGACTAATAGTTTATTCTTTTCGACTAAAAAATCAAGTTGCTGGGTTCATTGATGGGGTTATTTCTGATGGGGTCAGGTCTTGTTTTTTGCCTTTGTTTTTTGCCTTAGCAAAAAACAAGACCTGACCCCATCTGGGCGTTTCACTTCAAATAGCGGAGGGTTTTAGGCTTTTTTTCGAGGTGAAAAATAATGATGTCTTGTAGAGTTTTTTTGATGTTATCAAGTTCTGGGGCAGAGAAGGGCAGAGGCCCTTTTTTCGGAGGAGAGTTTTTTTTAATCCATTGAACAAACGAGCCTAATTCAGTTTTAATTCCCTCTTTTTTTTGGGAAGCGCAGTGGCCACAGAAGACACCGTCTTTTTTAGGAGAGAGCCAACCAGAGTCAGTAAGGGTTTTACGACATTTTTTGCATTTATGTAAATCTGGGAGCACTCCGTTTATTTTAAGAAGCCAGGCTTCAAAATACCGGGTTAAAAAGTTTAAATCTCCTCCGCCTTTAAGCGAGCTCAGGATAGTAAGCAACAGGCGATAGAGAGTGTCATCTTTTGCTCTTGAAGGAGAGAATTCTTCGATAAGTTCGGCAAAATAACTAAGGGTGAAGGATATTTGAAGGTCGTCCTGGATCTCAAAGAAGGATTCAACGAGATCGCAGTTGCTTACGGTGACTAAATCTTTTGTTTCTTTTTCATAATAGAATACTTTAACCAGAGACAAAGGTTCTAGACTGGATCCGAAACGACTGCCGAATTTTCGAGCACCTTTAGCTATGCCCTTTATAATTCCTTTATCTCGGGAAAAGAGGACAACAATTTTATCCTGCTCGCCGACGTTAAAACTTCGCAAGACGATGGCTTCAGATTGCTCACGAGGCATGAGTGGATTACACGAGTTTACTCAAGAAGAGGGTCCCCAGCCCAAGAAAAGAGAGAAAACCGATGGTGTCGGTGCACATAGTGAGGAGATTGACTGATCCCAGCGCTGGGTCCAACCGGAGTAATTTCAGGAATAATGGGATGAGGGTGCCAAGTAGGGCGGCGATGAAGAGATTAGCAATGATGGCCAGTCCCAAGATAAGGCCCAAATATGGATTTTTAATTAATGTATAAGAAATAGCAGCTAAAATTAAACCGATGATAATGCCGTTTCCGATGCCAACCAGCATTTCTTTAAACAGGGCTTTTCTTGCGTTCATCCAATCTGCTTGACCGATGGCAATTTCCCTCACGACGATCGCTATGGTCTGATTTCCTGCAATACCTCCCAGCGCTGCAACCAGAGGCATGAAAACAGCTAAAGTTACAAAAGTCTTAATGGTATCTTCAAAATAGTGGACAACAAACGGAGCAAGAGACGCCGTGATGAGGCTGAACATCAGAAAGGGTAGCCTTTTTCTTATGGACTTCAGAGGGCTGTCTTGAATTCTATCGGTTGTATCCAAAGAGGCCATTTTATAAATATCTTCGGTGGCTTCCTGATCGATAACATCGATGACATCGTCAACAGTTACTACGCCAATAAGTTTTTTTTCAGAATCAACGACAGGAATGGCAACAAAATTGTAATCTGCAACGTAGCGTGCCACTTGCTCCTGGTCTGTTTCAGGATTGACGCTTATGACATCTTTAGTCATGATATCTTTCAACGGGGTGTTGGGACGGGCAAAAAGAAGCTGTCTTATGGAGACAACTCCTACCAAATGGTACTTGTCATCGACGGCATAAAGATAGAAAGCAGATTCCACATCCCCTTCAAGCTGCATGGCTGTTATTGCATCTGAAACATTGGTGCTATGATCCAGCGCATAAAAATCCGGTGACATTATTCTGCCCGCTGTTTCTTCCTCATAAAGGAGAAGCTCCTTTACATCTTCTGAAGGTTTTTCTTCCATGGCGGCCAGTATGGATTCTTTCATATCATCCGGAAGGAGATCGAGAATTGGAGCAACATCGTTAGGAGGGATAATTTGGAATAGATCGGAAATTTGTTCTACCTGAAGCTCGTTTAAAATAAGGGCTGCATCCTCAGGAACCAGCTCCCTTAAAACTTCACCGGTTTTTTCTTTGTCCTTATCGAGAAGCACGTTGAAAATTATCAGTTTCTCCCTGAAGACGAGGTGATTCATAAAAGAAGAGATGTCCGCAGCATGGAAATTTTTCACCAGATTCCACAGACGGGAAAGTGCACCCATGTTTATAAACTTCCGGGCCGAGCTGGTGAGTATCTGTAGAGACTTTGTCCTCATTTTTTTCCTCTAAATTTTTCGTCCTAAACGATAACATAAAAATTGAACAGTGTAAATGCAGAACGAGCAGCTACAAACATCTTTTTTCAATCTGTTGGATCAGGCCTTATCCCGGGGGAAGCTTAGGTAATCAAGAGCGGAAAAATTACTCTCCTCAATGGCAAGGCTTGATCTTGTAGGTTCGAAGATAAGATTGGTTAGTGTGGGTATTTCGAAAACGTGCAGTCTATTTTTGTCTTCTATAAAAATACTTGTTTGTTTCTGAAACAATAATCGCGCTGAGGCCGATTAGGCCGACGAGGTTGGGGAAAGCCATAAGGCCATTCATTATATCTGACAATCTCCAGACAGTTTCAAGCTTTAAGAAAGTTCCTACAGCGACGAAGATCACAAAAACAACCCTATAAGTTTTTACCGCTCTTTCCTTGAACAAGTATTCGATAGATTTTTCTCCATAGTAGCACCAGCCGAGGATGGTGGAATAGGCAAAGAAAATAAGAGTAACGGTGACAATGAACTCTCCTATCCCTCCAGGAAAGAACTCGCCGAAGGCCATGGCAGTAAGTTTGGCTCCTTTGAGTTCAGGGCTGTAAGTCCAGAGGCCGCTCAAGATAAGAACAAGTCCGGTCATAGTGCAGACCACAAGAGTATCGATGAAAGTCTGCGTCATGGAAACCAGAGCCTGTTTGACAGGATTTGGAGTTTTTGCTGCTGCTGCGGCAATCGGGGCAGAACCCAATCCCGATTCATTAGAAAAGACTCCTTTGGATACTCCCATTCTCATAGTATGCATCACCGTTGCTCCAAGAAAGCCTCCTACGGCAGCCGTCGGTGTGAACGCATGCTTGAAAATGAGGGCGAAGATCTGAGGGACAATAGAAATTTTCATGAACAGAATTACAGAAGCTCCCATGATATAGATAATAATCATAAAAGGAACAAGTATCTGAGTGACTTTGGCAATGCTCTTAATACCCCCAAGGACGACCATAGCCGTAAATGTTGCCAGAATAATTCCTGTTATCCAGTTAGGAATACCGAATGAGCTTTTAACACCGTCAGCGACTGAGTTGGATTGAACCATATTTCCTATGCCAAAAGCAGCAATAAAAGCAAAGATTGCGAAAAGTGTCCCAAGCCATTTCCAGCCTAATCCTTTAGAGATATAGTACATAGGGCCCCCGCTCATGGTCCCAAACTCATCGACTTCTCTGTATTTTATAGCCAGAACAGCTTCAGAGTATTTGGTTGCCATCCCAAAGATGCCAGTAATCCACATCCAGAAGAGAGCTCCAGGGCCTCCAGTGGAGATAGCGATGGCCACACCGACAATATTTCCAGTTCCCACGGTAGCTGCCAGTGCTGTCATCAGCGCCTGGAAATGAGATATGTCGCCCTCTTGCTCATCGTCCTCTTTTCTTTTAAAAAGGGCTAAATAAAGAGAATAGAAAAGACCTCTTATTTGAAGGCCTCTTAATCTTATGGTCAGGAAAATCCCCGTGCCTACTAAAAGCACAATGAGGGGAGGACCCCAGATAAAATCTCTTATAGCGGTTAATATTTCGAGTATTTGTGCTTCCATGTTTTCCTAGCCTAAAAAAAATTTTTCCTATTATAACAGTGAAGAACAATCAGGTCTAGCTTGGGGTCAGGCCTTAACATCGGAAAGATCAGATAATCTAAGACAGAAAAGTAATGCATCCCAATGGCAAGGCCTGATCCCGATGAGGAACGAAAAGATGTCTTAACCAAAGAAGGTTATGCCCATTTTTTTTATTTTTTCGCTGAGGCGGTCTCTATCTACGTTCAGGTCAGCGGCTGTTTCGTAGAGATCCCAATTATGCCTTATCAAGGCTTTATGGATGTATTCTTTCTCAAATTGCTTGGTTGCCTGTTTCAGAGGTCGATTCTTGTTAAAGCCATGAGCATATTCTGATTCTCTGGGTTCGACAAGAAGGGAAAGATGAGAAGCTTTGATTTCTTCATCCTGAACCATGATCACAAATCTTTCAATTACGTTAATGAGTTCGCTGACGTTGTTTGGCCATAAGTAATTGAGGAAAGCTGTCATGGCTTTTTTGCTCATGGACTTTTTCTTTTTGCCGTACTCAATCGAAAAATATTTGAGAAAATGCTCTATCAGGAGTGGGATATCCTCTTTTCTTTCTCGTAAGGGAGGAATGACCATGGGTATGATGTTCAGCTTAAAGAATAAGTCTTTTCTGAATTTTCCCTTTGCGATGAGATTTTTTATGTTTTTGTTGGTTGCGGCGATAAGCCTCGTATCCACGGCTATAGATTCATTTGATCCCAAGGGTTCAAACTTTTTTTCCTTGATGATTCTTACAACTTTGGCCTGGGTTTTTAAGCTCATATCGCTAATCTCATCGAAGAAGAGAGTCCCTCCGTCTGCATGCAGCAATTTCCCCTTTTTATCCTTATTGGCATTAACAAGAGCTCCTTTGACATGACCGAATAGCTCACTTTCAATCAAATCTTCAGGGATGGCTGCAAAGTTTATCTGGAAAAATCTTTTGTTTTTTCTTGGGCTTTCTTGATGAATCATGCGGGCAACGAGTTCTTTTCCTGTTCCACTTTCTCCATAGATGAGTACCCCTCCGTTCGTTGGAGCTGCTTTTTTTATCTCATCTCTCAATTTTTTAATGGCCGGGCTTTTTCCTATAAGGTGGTACTTCACCTTGATTTTTTGGCGAAGCTGAATGTTTTCTTCTTCTAACCTTTTTTGCCTTAATGCGTTTTTTACTGTTAAAACAACCTTTTCCAGGGAAAGAGGCTTTTCCAAAAAGTCATATGCACCGAGTTTTGTAGCCTTCACAGCTGTTTCGACTGTTCCGTGACCCGAAATCATAACTACCTGCGGATTTTCATCCATGGTCTTAATCTTTTTCAGGACTTCAATCCCGTCCATTTCAGGAAGCCATATATCAAGAAGAATAAGGTCGAAATTTTGCCATTCGATCAGCCTTAAACAATCCTCTCCGGTATTGGCGGTTTTAATGCTATAGCCTTCATCCTCCAGGATCCCCTTTAGCGAAGACCTGATGCCTCTTTCATCGTCAATTATGAGGATTCTATCTTTGATCATGCTGGAATTTGGATGACAAATTTTGTTCCATGGGGATGATTGTTCTCAACATTAATGGAGCCGTTGTGTTCATTAATAACTTGATTAACAATGGCCAACCCCAGGCCAGTCCCTTTCTTTTTAGTTGAAAAATGAGGGAGGAAGAGTTTGTCTTTATCTTTTAAAGAAATACCATGACCAGAATCCGTAATCTCGATTTTTACTCTCTGATCTTCTTTTGCAAAAGAAGTCTGAATTTTGATTTCTCCTTTTTTATTCATAGCATGGATAGCATTATCAAGGATGTTGATGAACACCCTCTTCATCTGTTCAGGATCAGTTTGGATAGGAGAAGGCACGCTGGATGAATACAGCACTTCGAATTCAATATCTTTATATAATCCCTTAAACCGAGAAACAGCTTGTTCGATGATTTCATGAATATCTGTAGATTGCATGTGGACTTTAGGCATGCGAGCAAAATTTGAGAATTCATCCACAAGAGCTTTTATTGTTCTGGCTTCTTGGACGATAGTGTTGGCTCCATTACCGATAATCTCATCGGGTTTTTTCTTTTTTTTCTTTAAATGTTTAATGATCCTTTCAGCGGAGAGTTGAATTGGAGTCAGAGGATTTTTAATTTCATGGGCCACTCGTTGGGCGACTTCTTTCCAGGCTGCGATTCTTTGAGCTTTTATAAGTTGAGTTAGGTTGTCCAGTACTACAATCAAACCTGAAAATTTATTGTTTGATTGTCTCAACGGAGATAGTGATAAAGCTAGGGCTGTTTCCTGGGCGCCAGAGTTAATATTAATTTCTTTGTCAGAGAGTCCATATTTTTTCTGAATTCCCAGTTCAATGCTCTTGGAAATTTCTTCATACTTGGAGAGGCTCAGGATTTCTTTATAGCTTTTTCCGATGAGATTTTTTCCTGGCAGGGCCAGCATTTCTCGAGCCGATGGATTTATGATTGTGATGATTCCTTGGGCGTCAAGGGTGATAACTCCGGTTGTTATGTTACTCAAAATGGTTTCAATGTACTTTTTTCGGGCTTCAAGCTCTGAGGTTTTTTGGGCNATGTTTTGTTGGCTTTCTTTGAGGTCGGAAATCATTTGATTGAAGGAATCTATCAGAATTCCAAGCTCGCCGGAGGCAGGATCATCTACCTTGACATTTAGGTTTCCTTTTGAAACATCTTTTGTTGCCTGGGCCAGCTTTTCAATAGGCACCGTGATTGCCTTTGCCAGGTGAAATCCAATCCAGCTGGCCGCAAAGATAATAAGAAGAGTGATGAAACTGAGGGTGATTAGATAGAATGTTTTCACTGGATTCTTCTGTAGTTTCAGCTGGTGGTATCTTTCGACATAGGAAGTGATGTTGTTGATTCTTTGAGTGTAATTTTGGGGAAGGAATTTCCCTGTAACAACTAGCAATCTTCCCATATCAGGAATATCGAAAGAGAGCCCACGGCGGATCATTTTCCCGTTTCCCATTGATTCGATACTTGTTATTGTTTCGTCCAGCTTAGCCTGTTTTATAATATCTGGCGTGAGGTCTCGGTAATCATGAAGAGGGAGATTCGAGTTGAGATAGGCAAATAACTCTTTGTCATCCAGGTAGATTCCAATTTCATCCAGTTTGTATTCTCTTAATTTATCTCTCGTAAACTCCCTTAAAGGCAGCTGGCCTTCATGATTTAAAAGCTTTTGCTTTCTGATGCCTTTGCTCAACTGCCTGGCATAATGGAGAGTGATCTCTTCACTTTCCATAAGGAGGCTATCTGCCAGGCTTTTTGTATCATCCATTATTTTATTCAAAGGTGTTTTGAACCACTGTTCAATGTTTCGGCTGATCAAGTCACTGGCAAAAAGGAAAAGAAGAAGAGTAGGAATGAGGGAGAGGGCAGTGAAGAACAGGACCAATCTTGTTTTAAAGTGAGCGCCGACGATCTTCCTTTTTCTTTCCAAATAGAGTTTTACCAAATTCCTGATTAAGACAAAAAGAAGTATGATGAAAAGGAGGAGCACAATAAGCTGGAGAGAGGCAAGGAGAATATTTGTTACTGAAGTTGAGGAAAATTCTTGCGCTTCGCGGATGAAATATTCGATAGTAAAAAAAAGAATAATTAAAAGAATTATAATTGCCCCTATAACTCGAGGCCCTTTTTTCTTTTTATTCTTCATTTTTATACCGTGTTTATAATATGTCATTTGCCGTTTCAGCTAACGAGATCAATTATCGTTTCCTCTTCTTGAGCAAGGTAGCGCTGGTAGTTTTTTGGGGTTATTCTTAAATTTTTTATGACAGCACCAGAAGGACCGAGCTGTTTTCCCTGCATGTTCTTTAATGTGTAGGATATTCCTCCCGCATTCCCTAAGTGGATGAGGAGCTCTTCATTAGCTTTGACCATGACTTTTTCTCCCGGCTGTTTGAGACCATCTACTTTTAGCACTCCGTCTTCCCAAACCTGTAGCCAAGTTTCTTCAAGAAAGGAGATTTCAATGGTTAAGGCTGCTTCTTCAGGCATAAATTCCGCCAAGGATTCAGCCCGAGAGGGTGGTAATGTCGTTTCACCCTGGAGTTGTGTTGAGGCTTTAGGTACTTCGGTGGGGGTTGACGTCTGTTTTTTTAGGAAAAATAAATAATAAAGGAAGAAAAGAAATAGCAAGAGAATAATTATTAGAGCACTGGCGTAAATCAGTTTCCTTATATTTTTTGTTACTGTAGGACGAGTTTTTCTTTTTGTTTGCTTGGATTCTAAGGACTGCTCCTGCTCGAGGGAGGCCTCATAATACTTGTTCAAAACATAATCCTCTTCCAGTCCGATAAATTTAGCATAGTTTTTGAGAATGGCTTTGATAAAAAAATTGCCGGGAAGCATGTCTAACCTGTCTTCTTCTAAGGCCTGGAGAAATCTCAGGCTGATTTTGGTGGAGCCAGAAATTTCTTTTAGAGAGATACCCCTTAATTCTCTTTCCCTCTTGAGATCTTGCCCTAGAGATGCCATATTCTGGAATTTTAGGCGAAGAAGCATACCATGTCAATAAACAGATGCGGCAAGCTGGGCTATTTGACTGGCTAAGCTAGAGATATAATAGAGAAAAGAGCAGAAAAAAAGAAAGAGAAGGGCAAAAAACGGTGTTCAATAAGCATGAAGAGGAAATGGAGAGAGAATAGATCAGAGAATCGGCCCTTTTTTTGTTTATATTTAAAAATTATATATCTTTATCATAAAAATCTAATAAAAAAGATTATAATGATAAACTGAGCATAATACGAAGATGAACCTAAAGAAAGCGGCTGAAGCGCAGCGGAGACTTTCGTCCAGGTTGAGCTTGAAATGGGATGGCAGAGAGGTCAACCTGGTGGCCGGGGCTGACTTTGGCTATGGTTATCAGAAAAATAAGCTTGGAGCGAGCATAGTTGTTTTTAAAGTCCCTGAGCTTGAGATTATTGAGGTATCAGAAGCAGTAAGAGAAATTAAATTTCCTTATCTTCCCGGATTTTTAGCTTATAGAGAAGGTCCAGTTTTTTTGGATGCTTTCCGAAAAATACGAACTGAACCCGATGTGACTCTTGTTGATGGAAATGGGATTGCTCATCCTAGAAAAATGGGGCTTGCCTCGTTTGTTGGAGTTATCCTGGATATCTGTACAATAGGATGTGCGAAAACTCCTTTTTTCCCTTTCGTCTTACCCTCGGAGCAGAAAGGATCATACACTTTTTTCAAGGATGAGAGAAAAGATAAAGCCGGGATTTGCCTTAGAACCCGTTCTGGTGTGAAGCCGATCTTTGTATCTCCAGGACATAGGATTGATTTCATGTCCGCCATGAAACTCGTTCTTAGCTTATCAAAATTCAGGATTCCCGAGCCTTTAAGAGAAGCCCATAGAAGGGCGAGTAAAATATTTTGATTAGCGAGAGTTTTTATACTCTGAGAAAGCGGGCAAGAGAGCTGAAGCTTCCAGAGAAGCCGATGAATGCTCCTGTTGCGATGAGTATAATGATTTGAGAAAGGGATAGATAGCGGAAATTGATGAGTTCACTGAAGACTCCCAAAGAGGCACCTAAATAAAGAGGGAAGAATTTTATCAAGAAAAAAATCAACAAGAGCGAGACCAGCCCACCCAGTATTCCAAGAATCATTCCCTCAATAAGAAAAGGTATTCTGATAAAAGTGTTTGTCGCTCCGACAAGACGGAGGATTTCGATTTCCTCGTGGCGGGCAAAAACATTAAGCTTGATGACATTAGAAATAATAAAAAAGGAGGCCAGAATCAATATCCCCCCTAGAAAAAATCCAACAGCCTGAGCCAATCTGCTGAGCGACTGCATTTTTTCAACCCAATCTTTGTTGAACTGAATATCCTCGACTCCTTTCGTTCCCTTCATTTCCTGGATAAACGCCAGCGTTTCGCTAGAGGAGAAATTTTCTTTACTGATGGTTGCTTCAAAGGAAGGGGGGAAAGGATTAGCCCTTAAGTTCTCGATGATTCTTCGAAGCTCTGGAAAATTATTCTGGAATTCTTCTAGGGCTTGCTCTGGACTTATAAATTGAACATCTTCTATCAGCGATGATTCTTTTAGCTTTTCCTCTACGACGTTTCTTTGGTCTCCAGGCAGATTTTTCTCGAGGAAAAAGATGATCATCATGTTTTTGGAGAGCTGCTGGGCTGTAAAATGGAGGTTGTTGGAGAGAGAAAGAAATACTCCAAATATAAGAAATGAAAGGCAGATGATAGTGATGGAGAAAAAGTTACGAATTCTATACTGCCAGAGGTTCCTGAGCGTTTCTTTGAGAAAGTACTTTAATTTTTGGATGATCAAAGTGCTTCCTTTCTGATCAATTTCCCTTTATACAGGAATAAAATCTTCTCACCAAAATGGCGGATCAGATCCCGATCATGGGTACAAATAATAACAGTGGCGCCCTGTTTATTGATTTCCTTGAATAAGGTAATGATTTCAAAGGCAAGCTCAGGATCGAGGTTTCCTGTTGGCTCGTCGGCCAGGAGGATTTTTGGATTATTCACTACAGCTCTGGCAATAGCCAATCTCTGCTGCTCGCCGTAGGAAAGTTGAGAAGGATACTCCCACATTTTGTGATGAAGGTTGACCACCCTCAGGGCATTGAAAACTCTTCTCCTGATTTCTTTGCGGGAAATTCCGATAACCCGTAGCACAATTGCCACATTCTCGAACACCTTTTTATGGAAAAGAAGGCGAAAGTCCTGGAAGACACTACCAATAATCCTTCTCAGTTTATAAATTTTATGGTCGTGAATTCTGGCAACGTTTTTCCCATCAACTATGATTTGACCTTGAGTAGGATAGATCTCTCTCAATATCATTTTTAAGATGGTTGTTTTTCCTGAGCCGCTGGGGCCAGTTATAAAGTAGAAATCTCCTCTCTTCACGGTGAATGTAATGTCAGATAGAGCCCAGCGGGGGGGCTGGTACTGCTTCCAGATATGATATAGTTCTATCATCCTAAACTGCGCGAAAAAAACTCGGAGGAATAATATCTCTCATTATTCGATCGAGTATGTTCGGTTCTTTTCTTCATTACTTTGCAGAGTTTGGACGATTTCCGTATCGAATGCTGCAGCCGTAGAAAAGTTTTGTTTGTGCTAAAAGTTGAGAGGGGATTTCTAATCCGATAGCAGGCTCATAGATTTGGGAGTTCATTAATTTAGGGGACGATTATAACACATCAATTTGAGGTTTCAAAGATGCAAGAATGAGTAGAGGAGGGGTGGGCTATAAAGCGAAAAGATACATAAACCAGCCAAAAAGAAGAGCGCCCAAAACCATCAAGAAAAAGAGAGAAAGAGCGTACTTTATCTGGCTTCTTCTTTCTGATCTTCGGATTAGGGCTAAGACGATGCAGACAAAAGCAGCGTAAAGGATCATGGAGAAAAGATGGCTTTTTAATATCATTCCTTTTTTCCTGTGGCGATATCAAATGCATCCAGGGTGACGAGATAATTCAGAAGCCCTGCACCTGCAATATAAGCAGTGCCGAATTCAAAAGTTGTATTCTTCAAATCTCCTAAACCAAAATAAAAAATTTTAGAAAGAATGTAGAGGAGGCCACTCCCCAAATCCGAAAGAAAAGCAAGAATAGTGAGAGGATTTTCTGCCTGTAAGGAATAGATTTTTCCTCCCATAAGGAAACCAAGGGCTGCCATGGAATAGATACAGACGAAAAATATCCCGCCTTTCCAGAATTTTTTTTGTGAAATATGTCCTGCTCCAGGGATGAGCCACCCCAGTGCTACTTGGCCTATGATTTTTATGTCATTGATATCAATTTTCATTTTGAATGAAAATAATAAATGAAAAGAGGAGCCAAATCAAGAAAAATTTGGAGGAAATGAGCATCTCCAATTCTATGATAAGAAAAGGTTTTGGGAAATACCCTAGCTCCCATCGGGGTCAGACTTTATCGACAAATGATGTCTACATGACAAGATGTAGCCCAATCCTCAAAATGATGACAAAGTCTGACCCC
>JGI2171J19970_10000316_pt1 | contig 24503 bp, 26 predicted proteins | sample DeeMarSWOR324_28_FD_19970 | JGI IMG/M metagenome (IMG submission 19970) | reverse complement strand
CTATTTTGCTAAGGTGATTTCAATGGTGCTGACGTTTGTTGGCGAGCCACCCTCTTCAAATGGTGCCAATTGTTCTGTGCCGATGTCTATGTTTTTGACTTTTACATCTGGCAAGAACCTTCGTCTGCAGACTTCTACAACGTCAACAGCTCGGCTGATTGCTCTGCCTCTTGCCTTTACGCTTATTTTGTTTGCTCCGCCGTGGAAGAGGGTTATGCAAGCCAGTACATAGTTCATAACTGGCTTTCTTCCTATCAACACATCGGTTCTCTCTGACATTTCACCGCCTCGCTCCTAGTTTTTTTCATGTTCTGTGGCTTCCTATGCTTTTTTGTCGGTGAATAAATACGTTGCGGTTTCTCTATAGTGCATATTCAAGTATGTTTGCGCTGAGATTATGTGAGGAAAAATGTTAGATTACATAAGCAATGGTTTGTTACACTATTCGAATCTCCCTTTTATGTCCCCTACGATTTCTTGAGAGCCTGTAGAAGCGATCTGAGATGCATTTAGCTTAGGTTTGTTTTTGGCTTTGATTCTGGAGCGGAGTTTGAGACGGGGCGAGTTGGGACTACCCAAAATCTGCCTCGATGGAAGATTGGCTCATAGATGAGTTGTTGGTGACGGCGAGTGAGAACCGAAAGCATTACATGATGGGATACACTTTAGGCAATATACTATTGTAAATGTTTGCTTTAACTAAGTACAGGTGAGATTTATGAGCAAAGAGGTTCCGTCCGGGCGTCCCTTCCGTCTGCTTCGCATGATGTATACAGAAGGCAAGCCCGTGACGATCTACACTATGCAGGTGAAGCAGAGTGAATTGGCGAAGCAACTTGAGATTAGTCGGCAGGCGTTGAACGTGCATCTACGCAAGCTTCGAGATCTGGGATGTATTCGAACTGGCAGAGGCTTCATCGACGTGACTGAGGAAGGTCTAAACGCGTTAGGAGTATCGGTGAACCCTGCCTTCATCTTCATCAAGATTTCTCCTCTTAAAAGAGAAGAGGCATATCAGGCAATGTCAAACTTCCCTATTCAACGGATTTTCAGAGTAGCCGGAGACATGGATGCAGTGCTTTTAGTGGAACAAGAGAAACTCAATGAGACGCTTCGAAAACTAGCCTTGCTGAAAGGAATTAAAGAGACGAAATCCTACGTCACCATTCAAACCCTGAAATAGTCTAAGGAGATGCCCCCTTGAAACTCTTTGAACACGAGGCTAAAGCCATCTTCTTGAAACATGGCATACCTACCCCTCTGGGAAAGCTGGCAAACTCTCCAACAAAAGCACGTGAAGTGACCATGCAACTTCACACTCCTGTTGTTATCAAGGCACAGGTTACGGTTGCAGGGAGAGGAAAGGCAGGCGGAATCCTTTTCGCGAATTCGCCAACAGAAGCCGAGGTTGCGGCAAAAAAACTATTGAGTAAACGAATAAAAGGCACAAAGGTTCAAAGCGTTTTGATAGAAGAGAAAGCTTCCATTCGAAAGGAACTGTATTTCGGCATAACTATAGATCGGTCAAGTCGGAGTTATGTGGCTGTGGCCTCCTCTGAGGGTGGGATGGAGATTGAGGAAGTCGCCGCTACCATGCCTGAGAAGATAATCAAGGTTTTTATTGACCCATTGTATGGGCTCCGTTCTTATCATGCATGTCAAATCGCCAAGAAACTCGGCTACAAAGGAAGGCAGATGCTTGATCTCGCAACAATCTTTCATAAACAGTATGAAGTAGCCTTGAGTTACGACGCTGAATTAGCAGAGATGAACCCCCTCGTTGAAACGTCTGAAGGAAAATTTGTCGCGGTTGACACACGCCTTATCATAGACGACAACGCACTTTATCGACACCCAGAGTTCAAGAAGCGACTAACAGAGATAGAAGCTGAGTTGACTTCGCAAGAACTTGAGGCTCGAAAAAACGGGTTAGCCTATGTTAAGCTTGATGGAAACATTGGTGTGATTGGAAACGGTGCAGGGCTGGTCATGGCAACTCTAGACGCAATAAAGCTATACGGAGGGCGGCCAGCGAATTTTCTTGATGTAGGAGGAGGCGCAACTGCAGATAGGATCGTAGCTGCTCTGAACCTCGTTTTCTCTGACCCACGAGTCAACGTTGTTTTTGTTAATATTTTAGGGGGTATCACTCGTTGTGATGAGGTTGCGAGAGGGATTCTGGAGGCAAGGAGGCGAACTGGTTTTCTCAAGCCTGTCGTAATACGGTTGGTGGGAACCAATGAGGAAGAAGGAAAACGTATTCTTGCAGATGCTGGCTTTCATGTCCTAGACAGCATGGAAGAGGCTGCTGAAAAGGCGATGACGATTGTAAAAAGCGGAGGGTAACTATTGGGTATTTTCGTTGATAAGGGCACCAAAACTGTCGTTCAAGGCATTACCGGAACTCAGGGAAGCTTTCACACTAGGCTTATGCTAGATTACGGAACCCAAATCGTTGCAGGGGTAACTCCTGGAAAGGGAGGAACGGAAGTTCACGGAGTTTCGGTTTATGACACCGTAGATGAAGCGGTGAAGAAGCAAGAGGCGAATGCCTCCATAATTTTCGTTCCTGCACCTTTTGCTGCTGATGCTGCCTTTGAAGCCTTAGACGCTGGACTAGAAACAATCGTCATAATTACTGAGCATGTTGCTGTGAAGGATGTTATACAGGTTATGGGTCGTGCCAAAAAACAAGGTGCAACTGTTATCGGTCCTAACACTCCAGGTATCATCACCCCTGATGAGTGCAAGCTTGGGATTATGCCTGCGCACATTTTCAAGCGAGGAGTTGTGGGGGTTGCTTCAAGAAGTGGAACGTTAACCTATGAGATTGCTTCGGGGCTTTCTACAGTGGGATTAGGGCAGTCTACTTGTTTGGGTTTAGGAGGTGACCCCGTTGTCGGTCTTAGCTTTGTCGATGTTCTTAGAGATTTCGAGAAGGATGAGCAGACCAAGGCGGTTGTGTTAATCGGCGAGATTGGTGGAAACCTAGAAGAGCTTGCAGCTGAGTTTATCTCCGCTGAAGGTTATAGTAAGCCTGTGGCGGCTTTCGTTGCCGGTAGAACCGCGCCTCGAGGTAAGAGGATGGGTCATGCTGGCGCGATTATTATGGGTAGGGCTGGAACTGCTCAGAGTAAGATTGATGCGTTTATGGAGGCTGGTGTTGTGGTGGCTGAGAAGCCTAGTGATGTGGCTAGGTTGCTGGCTGAGAGGTTGAAGAAGAAAGATATATTTACTGGTGGCATGTCTGGAACGTAGTTAATAAGTTGAGGGTATGGTTATGCCTATTACTGATCCGACTAAGAAGGCTATCGCCCAAAAGCATAGGCTTTACATGAAGATTTGTCGGGATTGTGGAGTGCGTAATGCAAGTACTTCGGTCAAGTGCAGGAAGTGTCATGGTAAGAATTTGAGGTGGAAGAAGCGAGAGCTTGTCAAATAATCCGGTGTGTTGACGCTTTAGGCAAAGACATTGTCCGCAGCAAAGATCGTGCAGCGTTCAGCATCACATAAAAGAGAGAGTATTTATTTCCGTACTTTCTTGAATGGCAACAGATTACAGAGGGAGAGATGAGTGTAGTGAGTGCAAAAGATGTGATCGGGTATATCATATCTGCTGTTCTTTTGCTCTTTGCCGTTATTTTCGCTCTAGCTTCAGCATATATGCCGATAAGATTAGCTACAAGTGCGTTTCTTTTTCTCGCAGGCTTTGGAATACTATACTACATTAGAAAGCAACAACCTATGCAGATCACACAGAAGCTTGAGGTGCCTGGAAAAGTCAAAGTTCAAACAATAAGATGCCCCAACTGTTCAGCTTCCTTGGACATAAGTCAAGTGCAAGTTACAAAGGGCGTACCATCGATCAAGTGCTCCTATTGCGGACACACCTTCGAGGTAACCGAGGAACCAAAATGGTAACTAGAAAACCCCTAATATACACCGTGTTTCTTTTTGCAGCAATCCTGCTGGTCACATCTCTTGTTTCAAACACCGGGTCTGTCAAAGCGGCAAGCATTGAATATCACTTAGAACATGAATGGGCAAAGGTATGGATCAACCAAAACGGAACCATCGATCTGCTATACGACATAAGTATAACATGCGATTCAGGTATCATCCACTATGTAAACGTAGGTCAGCCTAAGAGCGACTTCACAATAGGAACAGCTAACGACGAAGCTGGTCACCCGTTGACTGTTACCGACGCAGGTGAAAGCAGAGTGCGCGTTGACCTCTATACTCCCATATCGACTGGACAAACTGCACGATTCAACCTCACCACAAATGTTGCCCACATGATCTGGGAAGACGAGGATAACCCTGAAAATGTAGGGATGGAGTTCAAACCATGTTATTGGGATGCTGACGTAAAAGAACTACGTGTCTTAGTTGTCCTACCACAAGGCGTGACTAAAGAAAATGTTAAATGCGCCCCGGACTGGGACAATGCATATTACGACCCAGCTGAGGACAACAGGCTCGTGTTGTACTGGGAAAGACACAATTTGCAACGGAACCAAGAGTTTCCATGTGGCGTGTCCTTCCCTAAAGAATATGTTCAACTTTATGACGTGCCCAAAAAAGATTGGGAGTGGCTTCTTCCAGTCATCGCATTTCTCTTCATTGCTCTCGTAGCTGGCATTGTAGTCTACAAAAGGGTTCCGCTTAGAAAGTACGTGAACCCTAGTATGCGAATGGAAGCCTTGGGAATAAGACACGGCCTAACAGCTGTAGAAGCCTCCCACCTACTAGGAGTTCCACCTACCAAGATCGTAACCGAAATCCTATATAGCCTGCTGATGAAGAAAGCCATCTGGGTTACAGCCACAACCCCAGCTCTGAAACTGAAGGTCATGGAACCGTTCAAAGACAAAACCGGAACTCCTGAAACACCTTTACGCTATTACGAGAGAAGCTTTCTTGAGGCAGTAAAAAGGGACGGAACTCTAGGCGAAGAAAAACTTGCAAAAACAGTTGTGTTGCTACGCGACACCGTGGAAAAGAAGCTTCGTGGATACTGCCGAGGAGACACTATCACTTACTACAAGAAAGTTGTCGGAGAAGCATGGGGGCAAGTGGAAAAAGGGGGTACCCCCGAACTTGCGTCCAAGGCTTACGACGAAAATCTTCTCTGGCTTCTCCTCCACGAAGGCTTCAGGTCTAGAACCGAAGACGTTTTCCGCGAAAAAATGTTTGAACCGGGAATAGGCTGGTGGTGGTACTGGTACGGCTACACCTCTTATCACCCTCATCCGACCTACAAACCAAGTCCAACAACCACCCAACCGAAATCGCCCCCAACAATTCCAGGCGCAGACTTCGCCAACAACATTGCAACATCTGTTGAAAAAACCGCGAATAACATAGTTGCAAACGTGGAGAAATTTGCGAACTCCATCGTCCCTGCACCACCACCATCGGCAAAAACGTCCAGTGCACCAGCGCACCATAAGTCTAGTTGTGCCTGTGCGTGTGCAGCGTGCGCGTGCGTGTGTGCATGTGTTTCCTGTGCGTGTGCATGTGCCTCAGGAGGCGTTGGTTGAAGGAGGAATGACGGTGGGTATTCTCAAAAAAGTGAAGAGCGTTGTTGGTAAGGCTTCGAAGACCCCAGCTGGTCTATACTCGTATCGTGGTAAGGGAAAATTTGCTGGCTTAGCTCTTCAACTTCGTGTGGAGTCAGGTGGCGAAGGTTTACTCGTCATTAATGCGAACACTGTTCTGTACCTGAATGAAACCGCAACGGCCCATGCGTACTTCTTCATGCAAGGTATGCCGACAGAGGAAGCTGTGAAGAGAGTTAGAAGAATTTACCGAATTGAGGAGAAGGTTGCTCGCAGAGACCATGAGCGGATCATTTACACAATTAGTACACTTGCTGAGACGGAGGAGGTCTGTCCCATATCGTTCCTCGATGTGGAGCAGGCTGAACCCTTCACACAGGAGCTGTCTGCCCCAATACGTATGGACTTAGCCTTGACGTTTAGGTGTCAAAACAATTGTATTCACTGCTATACTGGTGGGTCACACAAGACGCCTGAATTGGCTACTGATGAGTGGAAAAGGGTGATTGATCGATTGAAGGAGATAGGCGTTTTTATATTTACCTTTACTGGTGGTGAGCCGACGCTTCGTGAAGATTTGCCGGAGCTTTTGCAGTATGCACAGGAAAAGGGAATTGTTACAGGTCTTATCACAAACGGACGTAGGTTAAGAGATAAAAAGTACGTGCAGAGGCTCGTGGATGCAGGGCTGGACTTCGTGCAGATCACGCTTGAGTCTCATGATCCCAAGATACATGATTCAATTACGTCCGTGAAGGGAAGTTGGCGAGAAACTGTGGAAGGAATCAAGAACGTAATCCCCACGCCGATTTACACCACGACAAACACGACTCTTAACAAATACAATGCGGATAGCTTTCTTGAAACCATAGAGTTTCTGCATGGCCTAGGGCTGAAGGTTTTCGGATGTAACAGTTTGATCTACTCTGGCAGCGCTCCATCAGTAGCCAACAAGTTTGCCTTAACAATCGATGAGTTGAGAAGCCTGTTGCCCAAGATTCTGATCAGAGCCAATGAACTGGAAATGAAGTTCATGTGGTACACGCCGACTCAGTACTGTCAGCTTGACCCCGTCAGCTTAGGGTTAGGGGTGAAGTCGTGTACTGCTGCGAGGGTGAATATGTGTGTAGGTCCTGAAGGACAAGTTTACCCGTGTCAGAGCTATTTCGAAAGCGTGGGCAACATCCTTAAGGACAGTTGGAAAAAAATCTGGAATCATCCGCTCTCTTTGAGCTTAAGAGCTAGAGAATATGCTCTAGAGAAATGCAAGGAATGTCCACAGCTGTCTGTCTGCGGAGGAGGTTGTCCTTTAGAACTAAAAGAAGCGAAGTACATATGCGCTGAAACTCAGTAAGTTTATTATCGGTCTTAATGTCGGTTAATAAAATTGGTGTAAAACCTTGGGCGTTAATCTGAGAGACTTGGTGCCCAAAACAACGATTGAACTCAAGGATTTGGGTGGAAAATCCCTTGCTATAGACGCTTACAACGCCCTTTACCAGTTTCTCGCCATAATCCGCCAACCAGATGGAACCCCACTTAAAGACTCTACTGGCAAAGTCACCAGCCACCTAAGCGGCTTGTTTTACAGAACCGCGAACCTTGTTGAAATGGGTATCAAACCCGTCTATGTATTCGATGGTGCACCACCAGCGCTGAAAGAAGTTGAAATCAAACGGCGAGCTAGAATAAAAGAAGAAGCACTTGTCCATTATGAACGAGCTCTAAAAGAAGGGAAAGTCGAAGAAGCACGCACATACGCCCAAGCTACAAGCCGTCTCAAAGACTACATGACAACCGACTCGAAACGACTCCTCACTCAAATGGGCGTACCATGGATACAGGCACCCAGCGAAGGCGAAGCACAAGCCGCCTACCTAGCCAAAAAAGGCGACACAGACTACTGTGCCAGCCAAGATTACGATAGTCTCCTGTTTGGAGCACCTAAACTGGTAAGAAACGTCACAGTCAGTGGAAGAAGAAAACTTCCGCGAAAAAACGTCTACGTTGAGGTCATTCCTCAAATAGTAGAACTAGACCAAGTTCTCAAACAGCTAAACATCACGCACGAGCAACTAATAGATGTCGGCATACTAGTGGGCACAGACTTCAACCCAGACGGAGTAAAAGGTGTAGGCCCGAAAACCGCTCTTAAACTGGTCCAACAACATGGAACCCTTGAGAAGGTAGTGTCCACACTGAAGCAGGCAGAGTTCCCAGTTGAGCCAAACCGCATACGACAAATCTTCCAACATCCAAAAGTCACAGACAACTATCAGTTAACGTGGAAAGAATCGAGTGTAGAAGGTATCGTAGACTTTTTGTGCCGCGAACGTGACTTCTCAGAAGATCGGGTGAGAAAATCCCTCAGAAAAATGATAGAAGGCTCGAAAAAGGCAAAGGGAAAAGTAACCTTAGAAAAATTCTTCGGCTAAATCTAGAATTGATGCCCATACTTTCCAGTCAAAGGTACAAACGCAACCCCGCCCAAATTCTCCTGAACAATCTCTCCATTCCTCTTCCTAACACGCAAAAGCGTTTGATAGAGATAAACACCCCCAACTGGAATAACTAAGACTCCACTGGTTTTCAATTGTTCTATCAATGGCTGAGGAACGTTTGGAGCCGCAGCCGTCACCAAAACACGATCATACGGAGCTTCTTTTGAATAGCCCCTTGAGCCGTCTCCACAAATGACAGTGACGCGGTCTCCATATCCAGCCTTCTCAATATTGCTTCTTGCAAATTCAGCCAATCCAGCAACTATTTCCAAAGTGTAAACGTGCCCCCACTCTTTTTTAGGCGTGTCCGTCGGAGCTACGACCTCAGCGATCGTGGAGGCATGCCAACCCGACCCTGCACCTATCTCCAGCACCCGATGCCCCACTTCCAACTTAAGGGCTTCATCCATGATTGAAACCATGTTTCGCCCGGCTGACCGCATAGATCAGCCGAGAGGCGCCGAAATGGTTTGCCCAAATCCTATTGGAAGCGGGGAATCTACAGTTCCGTATGACTTCACATTCTCTGGGAGAAAAGGCTCCCGAGAGACTCGACGCAATGCTTGAGTAACCTGTGGTGACCGAAGTATTCCTTGCCTAACTAACCTTTGGACTAATTCCTCCCAAGCCTGTCTTTTCATACTTTGTCCTCACAACAATACTGAAAACCATATCTTAAGAGTTTATGATTGGAAGCTTCTAGAAGGGAGAAGAAATCGGGGCGAGTTACTTGACCGTAACCGACTTGGCTAGATTCCTAGGCTGATCTGGGTCACACTTTCTTTCAACCGCCATGTAATACGCGAAGAGTTGTAGCGGGGTAACATAGGGAATCGGCGAAAGAACTTCAGGCATACCCTTCGGTATTTCAATGTAATCGTCAGCGAGGTTTTTGATGTCCTCATCTCCCTCCTCAACCACCGTGATGATAGAAGCCCCACGAGCCTTCATCTCCATGATGTTACCCACAATTGTTTTGCGCGTATCATCTTTGGGACAAACGAAAATTACAGGGAACCCCGGTTCAATCAAACTGATCGGTCCATGTTTGCTCTCTCCGGCGGGATACGCCATGGCAGGAGCATAGGCTATCTCTAGAAGCTTCAGTCTACCTTCGAGGGCAGAGGCAGAGCTTACCCCTCGTCCCAAGAAAAAGAAGCACCGCTTATCTCGGTATTTCTTGGCTAGTTGCTTGATTTTCTCCTCCTGAGTTTTAATAACCTTCTCAACGATGTCAGGAATTTGCTCGAGTTTTTCTTCAAGTTGTTCAATCTCTACATGAGAAACCTTTCCCCTCTTCTTGGCCATCCTTAACGCGAGCTGAGAGAGCACAGAAAGTTGAGATGTAAAGGTCTTAGTGGCAGCAACCCCTATCTCTGGGCCTGACTGTTGGCACACGTAGGCGCGGGCAACACGGGTTAAAGTAGAGCCAATAACATTGGTTAGTCCTAGAACAGTGGCTGCACGTTGTCTCGCGCATTCCACAGCCTCTAAAGTGTCAGCGGTTTCTCCAGATTGGCTGACGGCGAGAAGGACGCTGTCGATGTTAATGGCTTTTCCATGTTGCTCAACGAATTCTGACGCAATAATTGGGTGAGTTGCTAACATTGCAAGTTTGGAAAACATGTAAGAGGCTGCGAGACAGGCGTGATAGGATGTGCCGCATGCCACTAAGAAAACTTCTCCAGCGCGGTCGAGGAAAGTGGTCATTAGGTCTAGATACTGCTCCTGCAACCTAAGCGTGTTTCTGAGACAAAGCGGCTGCTCNTGAATCTCCTTTAGCATGAAATGAGGATACCCCTGTTTCTTAGCCATCTCGGGATTCCAGTCAACGACNTGNGGCTCTCTTGAAANTAGGCTCCCATCAGCGATTTTCCTTATTTCATATCCTTTATCACTCAAAACAAGTAATTCCCCGTNCTCAACAATGACAGCGGTGTTCGTTAACGGGAGAAAAGCGGGAATGTCTGATGCGCAGTAAACTGCGTCTTCGGCAATTCCAACGATTAGGGGGCTTTCTTTCCGGGCACAAACGATTTTGTCAGGCTCTTTAGCAGAGACTACCGCGATGGCGTACGATCCCTCTAACTGCTCTACGGCACTGCATACGGCTTCAGTCAAGGCGTGGCCTTCCTTCAGCTTTTCTTCAATAATGTGGGGAATGACCTCGGTGTCAGTTTTGGACCTGAAAACATGTCCATGTTCCTCCAGTTCCTTCCTGAGTGCTGAGAAGTTTTCGATTATTCCGTTGTGGATAACCGCTATTTGCTCATTGCAGTCTGTGTGGGGGTGCGCGTTTACTTCGTATGGTGCTCCGTGAGTTGCCCATCTTGTGTGGCCTATTCCGATTCGTCCAGGAAGGTTATCTAGGTTGTGCATTGCATGGACTTCATTGATTTTTCCTTGATCCTTCTTTATGAATAGTCGACCTTCATGGATTGTTGCCTCACCGACAGAGTCGTATCCTCGATACTCAAGTCGTTTTAAAGCAGCATGAATTAGGGGGGCCGCGTCGCCGTTTTTAAGGACGCATCCGAATATTCCACACATCATCGATTCCTCAAACTTTATCGCTTGGACAACAATTAGGTTAAATCTCTTACATGCAAGCTCTAACTAGATTAAAGACGATTCTATAAGCTTTTTTAGGAAAAAGGTTTTAATCTTAAAATTGAAACCTTAGGAGTTGCCAAAGGTTTTGGTTGTTTACGTCTAAGCCATTAAAAAGGTTTTAATATGGGTATGTAGGCACAAAATTTCCTTTTCCATTTTCGCACCTAAGTTTAATTATGGTTCTGGTGATTTTTTTCTGAATGTTATAAGACTAAAGATTATTAGTCTACCATAACTCTCACAGTTGCGGAGATTCTCTTGTTTATGAAATTTTTCGCGAAAGCAAAACAAACGTTTGAACACTGCATCCGACGAAATGGTACAATAATCAAAATAACTGCACTGTCATTCTTCATCATTCTTTTTCTCATGATGCTTTTGACAATTGTTGTTTTCTCTATGGTTCCGTGGCTGGCAGACTGGTTCTGGGCGATGGCGCAGTCGGAGAGAAAGTACATTGCCATCCCACCTCCATTTACAGAAGACCTTTATTTTTTCATTTTTTTAAACAACATAGGTCATTTCTGGAACCCGATTAAAATGCTGGTATGGATACCCCTATTAGGCACGTTTATTCTGGGCTTTGAGCTTCTACTTAATGGAAGCATAATAGGTGTTGTAGCTGTGACATCAGGAACCATGTATGGTGTCTTATATCCGATTGTAGGATTGACCCCACATGGCATCGTTGAAATACCGGCATTTATCCTCCAATTTGCTTCTCTTATACGATGGCACGTAACAACGATTGAGGTACTTATGGGGAAGATAACTGGCGAAAGGGTGGACGGTATGAAGTTTAAACGGGGCATAAAAGACACCATAATTCTAGCAATAGCATCAGTGATACTCTTTATGATAGCAGCATATGTAGAAACGTACATTACTCCATCTCTGCTTGGAATGTAGCTACCGCAAATCGCTTAAAAAGAGAGATGTTGAGGAAGATACAGTGGGAATTTCTATATCGCCACTGATTCTAGTGTGTTGAGTAGTTCGTCTTCGGTTTGTATGTGGTATTTGAAGTGTTCATTAGGGTCTTTCAACAAGACGTAGAGCCAATAGATTCCGAATAAGCCCACGGTTATTATGTTTAGAATCAAATAGAGAACAAAGCTTCTGTTAGGTAGGACTTCAGTTCTTCGAGGAGCAGAAAACTTGATGTCGCATTTGTCGAGTACTTTGCCTATATCCTCCCAAAAGCCATCTTCTGTTCTCTCATGTTTGTAGAAGTCTTTCATCAGGAAGTAATAAACATACCATGATGCTAGAAAAATAATCGCAGACAAGATAGCCCAAAGTACTGCACTTTTTTCAGTTTCCTCAGCTTTAGTTTCCCTCACGGTTCTTTCACAGGATGACAAACCAACTTCAATATCAACTTTCTTCTTCGTAGCTAGAATTTTCACTGCAGTTATCATGTCTTCAAAAAGGAAAACCTGCCTTTTGAAATGCGTGTTACGTCTCTTGACGAGCTTGTATGTGAGTATTATAGATACTATGAACCCAATTATGGTTAGCACCCATGACACAGTAACTACTATCAGCAGTAAACCAGCGACGTATGGATCTCCAGGCGCAATCCAGGTCACCACGAACACAGAATAAAGTATTGCAATCGCTATTGCAATTCCACCAAAAAATGGTATCAAGTAGACAAGAATCCACGCGTTCGACATCATCGGATCCGACTCGTCACGCATTCGAATGTCTTTCCTTAAATTCTCAATTGAAACACTCAGCTTTTTCATCTCCTTTTTATGACATTTTTAGCGTATTTGAAGAGGGCAAATATATTACTTGTGCTTAGAAACACTTCAGCAATAACGAATGTTTCCGCCTTTTCCACGTATTAAGGCTGGTACTAAGGACACCTAGAGGCTTCTGGCTAGCATCACCAGACAAAGAAGCGGCTAACGTACGATCTTAAACAAACATTAGCACAAACCATTACCCCTAAAAAAATGTTTATAAGGGATCTTCCTTAATTAAGCAAACATGAAGAGAAAGCTGCTACTCACTGATGAAAAAAGAGAATACAAGATTAAGGACATCGCTGTTTTCGAGGAACGCGAGAGGCTTAAAGCTGTATTAAATAAACTCGGTTGGAAAATTCTTGAGGTTCTCAGCGAGAAAGAAATGTATCCGATGGAAATTGCGAAGAAACTGAAGGTGCACGAACAAAAAATCTATTACCACATCAGAAAGCTTGCAAGAGCCGGCGTAATCCAGGTTGTCAGAGAAGAAGAAAAGAAAGGGGCCATCGCAAAATATTACAAAGCTTCTTTTCCAGCCTTCGCAGTTGAGCTTCCCTTCGGCAACAGAACAATCAACACGTTTTCAATTCCTAGTATAAACGAAAAACTGAAACAGTTCTTCAGCCCATTCCTGCAAGATGATAGAACCTTTGACGGAAAGGTCGTGGTTGGAAGCCCAGACCCGCATGGCCCTTTTAAGGCCAGAGCTAGAGACGGCCACTACGCGTCTTATCTAACGCTTTTCCTCGGTCAATTCGTCAAGATGCCAGAGGATTTTCCGGTAAAACTGGATGTAGATGTAAAGGTTGAGAAAGAAGAGAACAACAACTTAATCTTGGTAGGTGGCCCTGGAACAAACTTGATTACAAAAGAGGTCAACGAGTTTTTGCCCATACGATTCGATATGATGCCTTCTGAGCACGGATTCCTTTTGGGAGGATTGATGTCCGAAAAAACTGGAAACGTTTACACTGGCGACACTGTAGGAGTTATCTCAAGAATAGTCAACCCTTGGGACAAGGAAAAACGAATAATTGTCCTTGCAGGGAACAAGAGTGTTGGGACAAAAGCCTGCGTTATAGCACTCGCCAAATTCTGGAAAGAAACCCTAAAGAATTTCAGTGGCCAAGACAAGTTCGCAACTTTGATTCAGGGATTTGATCTACACGGAGACGGAAAAGTAGACTCCATAGAAGTCCTTGAATAATTCTCACCAAATCGGCAATAGGAACTGCATTTCAATGAAACTAACTGAAATTGTTGATGCATATGGGCACGAGAACATTCGGGCAACTCATAAGACAACATTTGAAATCACAAAGGAATCTACTCTCACCGAGCGTGGCGATTGCGTAATTGCTGTTGGTGCAACGAAGGGAGCAAAGGACTTGAGTTCAGAATTTAAGGAAGCCATGAAAAGAGAAGATGTTCACGTTACTATAACGATTGAGGCTAACGGAATTCGGGAAGTGGTTAAGGCAAGAGGGAGCCCTCGGCTGTTGTTCACTCATCCAACTGACATGGTGGTGAGAAGAAGCAACTATATTTGCGGTCGAACAATAGCCATAGAAGCGAACAAGGCTGCCAGACACATTTCTAGGGAACTTATTGAAAAAGTGCAGAATTCCAGCCATATATGCAAAATAACGTTGACTGTGGAGGGCTATTGAATTTCGGCGTCCACAACTACTTGAAAAGTGTAGGGTGCGGTTGCTCGAACGGGCCGTGCAGATGATATTTTTTTAACGTTGCGACCGGTCTGCTTCGTAGCTTCGATCAATCGAACCTTCGCGGTTTCCAAGGGTTCGGGTATGCTCGTAAATTCGTAATAATGCACAATCCCGCCCTCAGGTTTTAGGGTTTCGCAAGCTACGTCTACATACTCTATCGCCCTTTCAGGCAAGTTCATAATGACTCGATCTGCAACTCCGATTAGTCTTGTTTTTACGATTTGTCTAATGTCGCCGAGAACTGGAGTGACCCTTTTTCCAACGTGGTTTGCTTCGATGTTTTTCTTCAAATAATTCATGGCGTCAGGGTTCACGTCGACGGCGTATACTCGAGCGTTCCTATGCCTCTTAGCAATTAAAATGGAGAAGGGCCCGACTCCGGCGAACATGTCAATTACTGTTTCGCCGTCTTTGACCTGTGATGCCACTCGATCGTGTTCATGCGAGAGTCTGGGCGAAAAATAGGCTTTTGCAAGGTCTACGTGATATATGCATCCATACTCTTTGTGAACAGCTTCTGTCTTCTCTATGCCTGCTATTACGTCGAATTCTCTTACACGGTATACGCCTTCAACAGCGCCAGATTTTGCCAGAACGGTACGCACCTGTTTATGTGCCTTTAATATGGCTTCTCCAACAATCGTTTTATGAGGCTCAAGCTCTGGAGGGATCTCGATGACGGCTACGTCGCCTACGAAGTCTATTGCATGTGGTATACTTGCCAGAAGATGAGCAGGCAGTTTGTCTTCCAGTACATCAGCAAGTTTGAGTGGGCGTTTGGCGTGCTTTGGAAATGTATGTGTGGAGATTTTGAAGTTTGGAAGATTCTCCTTGAACCTCCTGATATCAGTTGGAAGCGGTTTCCTAACTAATGGTATGAACAGCTGATCCTTTACTTGCTGAATCGTTAACTCTCGGTTTAGAAGGTCCAGTTTGCTGAGTAGGACTATTGCTTTTTCACCGAGAATCTTTGGAACTCTTAAGCAAGGTGTTGCGGACACGTTTAACCCTAAAAGTATTCGATTAAATTGCATTTAAATTCATAAGTTGGTCAAATTAAGAGTCCAAGAGTGGATTCATGTAAGTTCATTTAACGTGATCTTCGTCAACAACATCATTAAATGAACCCTTAGGTCTTCTTTTTGCGACGTTTTTTGGCAGGCTTCGACCACTGAAACGTTCGCCCCGCCACAACTATACCGATAACCAGGATGGATACCGCAGCGACTCCTACGATTCCTATGAGTTCCCAAGGTAGTCCTGACTGTGTTGCATCAGAGTCACCGTTGGGTTCACCGTTTTGCGGTTCTGAAAGCAAATAATCTATCTCCGAAGTCAGTGTCGATTCCTCTGTTACTCCTTCATGCCTATACCCCACATAACCTTCAGCATCAACGATGACCAAAGTTGGTACTGCTGACACGCTATATTTGGAAGCTATTTGAGTCCCGCCACAAGCCACAATCCAAGGGATGTCATATTCTTCTACAAAGTCGTTTCTAAGGGTCTCAGCGGTGTCTATAGAACTGACACTTATGGACATCATGACGAGGTCATTTTGTGAATATTCGTTGTATACTCCTTTGAGATGCGGGATTGCATATATGCAGGGGGGGCAAGAGGGCTGTATTCTAAAGAGGTCTATAAGAACAACCTTGCCTCGGTAGTCTGATAAAGAAAACTCTGTTCCATAGATTTCGGTCAATGTGAAATCGGGTGCTTCTGTCTTCGCAACGACTGGACTGACGCCTACTAACAATGCACTCGTTAACAAGAGCAAAAGAGCACTTATTCTAACCCGCATGTCATATCAACTAAAGTCCATTGAAACATGTCTAATAAGTCTTATTTCATCTTCTTGCACGCATTTTCAAGGCATTAGTTGGACAAACGTCAATGCACCTACCACACATAATGCAATCGCTTGACAGTCCGATGTCCTCTACTTTCTTCAGTTCCATCGGGCATACATCTAAGCATTTTAGGCAGTTAGTGCATTTTGTGGGATCGAGAGATATGGTCATAATGGATATTCTGTTGAAGATGCCGATTGTACCTAATGGGCATAGGTAGCGACACCAGAATCTTGAGAAAAGTAGAACTAGAAGAATTGTTAGAATCAGAGTTACGATATGAATGGTAAAATGAATGGTCCATTCCCACTCCAAGTAGTAGAAAGGTGCTGGTAAGGCAGCGAAGAGGCTTCCAGCTGGACAGAACTTGCAAAAGACTGTGTCAAGAGTGAACCAAGCCAAACCAACCACAAGTGCTAACATGATGAATTTGGAGTATGTGAAAGGTCGTAGTTTCCTTTTCTTTTTGCTCAGGACAGATAGCAGGTCTTGGAAGGATCCGAATGGGCAAGCCCAGCCGCAGAAGGCTCTGCCAAAAATGGTGCCGAAGACGCCTAGGATGCCTAGAAGGTAGATGGGGCAGATTCGAAGAATTGTGAAGTTTTGTAGTGCTCCAATCGGGCATGCGCCCACAGCCAGTGGACAACCGTAACAGTAGAGAAATGGGTAAACGCCTCCTGTTTTAAGCGCATAGTTGACACCTAGGTTCGATATGAAGAAGGAGATAGTCTGTGTTGCACGGCGTAGCCGCTCTAGATTCATGATGACTCTTCACTATCCTAAGCCGATACAAGAGCGACAGACAACGCGAACAAACTCCCACATCACTAACTCATATTGGCCGTCTAAAACTCCGAAGATAAGCGAGAGAAAAGAAAGAATCAGAAGAAAGGCTTGTTTGTGCACTAGTTTCAAAGGGCGCATACACCTCTGCGCGTACCAGAATAACCATTATCTTGCATCATATATGCTTTAAACTTTCTTTCAATATTTGTCACTATTCTTGATGATTTCGAAAATCTCTAAATGCGTATTGGCGGGCCCGGCGGGAATTGAACCCACGACCTACGGATTAAGAGTCCGCCGCTCTGCCTTGCTGAGCTACGGGCCCACACTTGCATCTTTTTGATTTGTGTATGGTTACCCTAATATCTTTCGTTGTCACAGTTACGTAGATTGACTAGAGAGTTGGACAAATTGGGCGAACTTATCTTCGTTGGCTTGGGCTTGTGTGATGAGAAGGGCATTTCTCTTCGTGGAGTTGGAGAGATAAAAGAGGCGGACGCTGTTTTTGCAGAACTTTACACTAGTCCAATGCCTAGATTGTCTGTTCAGAGGCTTGAAAAGCTTGTTGGAAAAAAGGTTTCGATTGTTTCGAGGCGAGTTTTGGAGGAAGAGGAGGGAGGGGTTATTTTGCAGCAGGCGAAGAAGGGAAAGACGGTTTTGCTGGTTCCGGGGGATCCTCTAATCGCAACGACTCATGTGGACTTGCGAATTCGTGCGGAAGGGCAGGGAGTAAAGACCCGTATCATACATGGAGCATCTGTTATTTCAGCGGTCGTCGGGTTGTCAGGCTTACAAAACTATAAGTATGGAAGAAGTGTGACCATACCGTTTCCTGAAAATGGGTTTATTTCTGAAACTCCTTATAGAGTAATCGGTGAGAATAGAAAGATGGGTCTTCACACATTATGTTTCTTAGACATCAGAGCGGATGAGAAGAGGTATATGACCGTAAAGGACGGGCTAGAGACACTTTTGGCTGTAGAAAAGCGAAAGCGAAGTCAAGTGATCACAAAAGAAACATTAGTCGTAGGTATTGCAAGAGCAGGTTCAAAGACCCCTATGGTCAAAGCAGGCTGTGTGGAAAACATGATAACCTACGACTTTGGCTTTCCGCCTCACACCCTCGTTTTTCCAGGCAAGCTTCATTTTATGGAGGCTGAGGCGCTAATTACGCTCGCTGGGGCACCTGAAGAGGTAAGGGAGAGAGTTCAATGACGTTAAAGGAACTGGTGTCAAAATACATTCGGAACAGTGAGCAAGTGTTTACTGAAATGAAAATCACACAAGACTCAGTACAGGTTGATGGAGAGAAAGCTCAAAGCGTCGTTGAGACTGCTAAGCGTTATTTAGAAGACGCTGAATATTATCAGAAGAGTAGTCTGGAAACAAGTTTGGCGTCTGTTGCCTATTGTGAAGGATTATTAGACGCTTTGCGTCTCCTAGGAATCGCAGAGTTTTCATGGAGAGGAGAGAAGTGAAGAAGAAAAAGGTTGTTTTAGCGTCAGGAACCTTTGATTTACTGCATTATGGACATGTGAGATATCTTGAAGAAGCAAAGAAATTGGGCGGAAAGAACGCGGAGCTGATCGTTATCGTGGCCCGAGATAGCACCGTCAAAAAAAGGAAGCAAAGAAAAACGGTGATGCCGGAAGATCAGCGAAGATCACTTGTTGAAGCTTTGAAAGTCGTGGATGAGGCAATTCTGGGCTGTGAAGATTTTGATATGATCAAGGTGGTGGAAGAGACGAAACCGGACATAATTGCTGTGGGCCATGATCAAAGAGACATAGAAAGAGAAGTACGAAAAGCATTGGCAGAGAAAGGGATCCCTATTGAAGTTGTGAGAGTTGGAAGGTTTGGAAAGGATGAATTGAACAGTTCTTCAGAAATTAAAAGGAAAATTATCGAGTCTTCTGAGAAGAAATAGTGGAAGAAGAAAGCTATCTTCAATTTAGTTACGGTAGGATGAGAACTTCAACTTTCACTTTGTGTCCGTCTTTCAGTTTCAGTTGGTTACGAAGGTATGAGGGAGCAATGATTTCTAACACAGAAGAGTTGTAATGGCTTCGCAATGCAAATATAACTGCACCCTTCGTCTTGTTGTTGATTACGGCAGGGTAGCATTTCACATTGCCAAACGTTCTGGACTCATCTTTGAACCCTTCAACTTCTATTCCTGGATATGTTTCAAGTTCTGACCGTGCTTTTGTGTCATATTCGCTCGTAAGCTTGATGTTGAGGGTTCCAGGGTACGGGTCAAACCCGATTTTTTCGATGAACTGCTTGCGGTATTTGTCACGTGTGACGTAGTAGGCGCCTTCACCCAGTCCTGTGAACAGCACTCCCTCCAACGTGACGGATGGAGGATACGCCGCTTCCATTATTAAACGAAAGTTAGAGTACAGTTTTTTCAGCTCCGTCACACCAATTTCTGTAATTTTGATAAGGCAACCTTCCGGAGTGATAGTTCTTCTAATCCACGCTTTCTTGTCCAGTTCAATGAGGTTGCGGGAGGCGGTTTGTTGAGAAGCCCCCATTTTTTCCGCTAGATATTCTGTGGAGACTTTTATGGTTCGGCTGCGTGCACCCATCTCCGCTAGCTTGTAAAGTGTAAAAAGATGTTTCCACTCCCGTGCATCAACGTTCAACGAGCTCATTTTGACCGCCTTATTTGAGGAAGAGACAAACTGTCTATTTAAAGAACTCGAAGCTGGTTGAAACCTAACGCTTCAAAGGGCTGAAATGAGGAAATTAATGCCGAAGTAGATAAGGACAACTCCGAAGAACGCCATGATAGCCCTATACCATCTGGCACCTATCATGTTTATGCCCACACGCGCAAAGTGAGCAACAGCGGTAAGCCAAGCATAATCCATCCACACATGGCAAACGTACATGAATACAACGCCAAGCAACCCTAAGAATAGTGAAGAATCATTAATCAGCTTCAAACCCGCGGTGAACCACCAAACGACAAAGAAGGGGTTCAAACCCGTGAACACCAGTCCTATAATTATAGGATTCTGAAATATCGTTCTACGAGGCTTGGGTGCATCAAATCTAGTGGTAATACATTGACGAATCTGAATAACGCCGAAAACAAGCAGAGCCATTCCTCCTATGACTCCTGTTAAGAGCCTAACAGCTGGCTCACTTGCAATAGTGCTGAGACCAACGGCTAATAAAATCACTAGGGGGAACTCGAATAAGGTATGTCCTATAGCAAATGCCAGACCGCCCTTAGCCCCTAATTTGGTGCCTTGAGAGATGGCGGCGAAAAACAGTGGACCTGGAGCTAAGGCTCCGGAAGCAGTGACTAGGATAATGGTTACGATGAGGCTCAGTATGTCCATATGGCTATAGGAGTCGTGTCTACGTAAAAAACTAAATGCCTAGTGGATTTGAGTTGCTAATTGCTACGGATTATTTTTTGTTAGGTCTAGCTTCTTCAGTTCTTTCATTATCTGTTCTACTATCTTTTCTGGAGGAATATTTATGTCGTTGCATGTTACGTTTATGAAAGGCGTTCTACTTTCGTAATATCTCATCAGAGGTCGAGTTTGTTTTTCAAAAACTTGGAATCTTTCTTTTATGACTGGTATGGTGTCGTCTCTACGTTGGATTAAAGATCCACCACATTTGTCGCAGATTCCTTCCTTTCTAGGCTTCAAAGTCTTAAGATTGTATATTTCTCCGCAGTTTTTGCAGGTTCTTCTGTTCGAAAGTCTTTCGATGATAATTTGTTCAGGAACTAATAGGTTGATGATCGCATCGATTTTGGCGGTTTTTTCCAGGGCTTTTGCCTGTTCGACTGTTCGTGGGAAACCGTCTAGAATGAAGCCTTTTTCGCAGTGTGGCTTGGCGATTCTGTTGTTCACTGCTTCTATAGCTGTTTCATCTGGCACGAGTTGACCGCGGTCCAAGTATTTTTTGACCTTTTTGCCTAGTTCGGTTCCTTGTTTAATGGCTTCGCGGAAAATGTCTCCAGTAGATATCGTAGTTATGTCAAGTTTCGATCTTAGTCTGGAAGCGTATGTGCCTTTACCTGAGCCTGGTGGTCCAAATATCACAAGTTTCATTTTGTCATGTCCCGCTGTTTTGGAGACAATCTTGTGGGCATCAGCTATTTAATGTTAAGCAAACGTTTGGCGTGTCCATTAAGCATATATGGCTTTGCTCTATCTGAAACATCAAAAAGGTGTGAAACCATGAGCGTTGATCCTCTAGCAACTCCATGCTTGCTTTACTGTGGGTCTTGTCGTTATTACATGACTGGAGAATGTAGAGGCTGTGGTAGTGAAGATAGACCAGACTGCAAGATATTCAAATGCTGTAGAACAGACAAAAAGCTGCGATTCTGCACCGAATGCAATGAGTTTCCTTGTGCAGTATTGAAAAAGTCTGTGGGGGTTCATCCAGGCTGGTTGGAAGACCAAGCGAAGCTTCCACTGAAGAAATAGCAACTTTGTGCGCGTAGACAGAAAAGAGGGAAGTTAGGTTTTTATGTTTTTGTCTTTCTTAGTAAAAAGTGATGTTTCTCAATAACACTATTGGACGAGTGTCAAGTACCGATCACTTTTACTTCTTCAACAAGAAGTGATGGCACTATTGCATTTGTGAACTGTTTGGAATCTCTGCCTATCCCTGAGATTTGTTTAAACCAGTCGAAAGCAACGCCGGAAACCATTGCATTCTTTACCGGGTATTGTACCTCTCCATTTTGGATAAAGAATGCGCGGGAAAGTTGCGCACTTATCATTCCAGAGCCTGCTTGTGGGAAGCCAGCCATAGATTCAATTAAGAGGCCTTTCTGGATTTCGGATATAAGCTCTTCTTTCGTCTTGTTTCCAGGTTGGATTACTAGATTTGATGGGTAAATTTCTGGTTTTGTTCTGTAGCCATTGCCTATTATCATGTGGATCATGTCGAATCCACCGGGAAAACGTGATGCGTTGCCTGTGTTTCCTGTTTTTAGAGCATTTGAAGAAGTAGCGTCATGGAGGAAACTTTCAAGTTTTCCTTTTTCTATGAGAACTGTGTTTTGGGAAGAATAGCCTTCATCGTCGAAACTTCTAGAAGAAAATCCTTTTTCGAGAACTGCGTTGTCGGTTATCGTCATGTTCTCAGACACCACCTTCTGCCCGAGATTTCGGGTCCAAGCAGACCGTCCAGCAACTACGGTTTCGCCTTTCAAAGCGTCAACCATCACTTGAACTGGTTGATATGAAACTGCTTCTGGCCCGAAAATCACGGTGCCCTGAAAACTTTTTAGAGGCCGCGGTTTGAACAGTTTGATGACCTGTTCTCCAACATTTTCCCCAACTTTTTCTGGTTCTAGATCTGCTGTGCGGTTAAACATGGCGTCATAACAGCTACCTGTTACCTCACCGTTTTGTTTACCGCTTCCTGCAAGGTAAACTACAGCTTTGGTTTCTCGTTCTTCAAAGTCTACGCCTAACGTGTTTACAATTCCTCGCCAGCCAGATCCGAAAAGTATGCGCCCACCCTTCGCAATGACCCGCTTATCAAAGCCTTCAGCAGCAACTATCGCTCTTTTCGCAACATCGATTGCGTCTTCCATAGTTATTTCAATAACCTGAGAATCAAACAATCCCTTCACTTTCGGCGGTTGCCTTACCTCTGGAAGGGCAAAGTCAGGCACTTCAGAGCTCGCTCTAGCAATAGTAAACGCTTTTTCTCCAGTCTCTAAAACGGTTTTTTCACTTAGAGTGTTGGTGCAGGCAAACCCTACCTTGTTCCCTGTAGAAACAACTCGAAAACCGACGCCAGAATCGTCTACCCTGTTTTGGGTTAGAATTTCAGAATTCCTGACTGTGACCTCGGTTGTTTGGGTGCTTGTGAAAAATGCTTCTGCATGTATTATGTCCTTCTTTTCGAGTAGCTTGATGGTTTTATGAACCAGGTTGCTCAAAGAATTCCAGTTTTCATTCAAACTCATTTATATCAGCCTCCTGCTCCTCCAACCATAATTTCACAACGAATTGCAGGAACCACTCGTCCTTGAACAGCAAATTGATATTTTCCACAGGCACCTGGACGAAGAGCAGTCTCTCTTCCCACTGCATCTATGGTTTTGAAAACTTCAATAGCGTTGCCAGCGACATTTGCGCCACGTAGCTCTTCAGTTAATCTTCCATGTCGTATCCACTTGGCACTTTGAAAACCGAAGGTGAAGTCAGCGTTGACGTTTGCTTCGCCGCCAAAGGTTCCTTCAAGAAATAAGCCTTCCTTAACATCTTCAATCATTTCCTCCGATGAACAGTTGCCAGCTTCAATGCCAATGTTGGTTTGCCTGATTAACGGTTCAACGCTATAGTCCCAAGCATGAGCATTACCAGTTGGAGATACACCAGCAAGTGCAGCGCTTGTTCTATCGTGCATAAAAGACCTTAACACCCCATTCTCAATCAGAACCGTACGCTTGCACTCAACTCCCTCATCGTCATATGCGAAATAACCCAAGCCCCCGTGCACATGACCATCATCATAAATTGTAACAAGTTTAGAGGAGACGAGTTCGCCAATATGGTCGCCGAAGCCGCCGCCAGCCATAGCCAAATCTGCTTCTAACGGGTGCCCAATTGCTTCATGAAGCAAAGTCGCACACAGGTTGGATGTATAACTACGCGAAACTTTCCAGAAGGCGGTGCCTTTGAACTTAGAAGTCTGACTGCCTTATCTGCGACTGTTTTCCTAAGATATATGGCGTAGTCTCATCAAAGATTTCCAGTCCGCCAGTGTGACCGAGGCTCTCAGATGCGGGACAGAGTAAACTGTTGCTTTTTGCGATGACATTAACAAACAGTTGTACTCTTGTAATGTTTTGATGGATGCGGGTTCCTTCTGAGCTTAGAAAATATTTGTCGTCTTCTATGCTAATGTACGTCGCGTTGACATCTACAACTTGTGGCCCAGCCTCCTTTGCACCCTTATAAGCCTCTAAAGGAATCCCTGCGATATCTTCAGCGGAAAAATCTCGAAGCGGCTTCTTAACAGGTATTGAGACGGCCGCGCTGACTGCTTTTGCAGGTTCAAGCATTATTTTCTGCTGTTTCAGTTTTGAAGAAGCCTTAGCCAATCTCAAGGCGTTCTCCAATGTTTGCTCCACACTTTCAGAGTCAAGCATGTTAGTTGAACTAAAACCCCAAGATCTGCCGTCAACAAAAACTCTAGAACCAATGCCATTCAAAATTATGTTAGAAAAATCTTCGACAACGCCGTTCTTAACCGTGCAAGTTGTCATTACTCTCTTTTGACCACGTAACTGTGCCAAATCAGCTTGGTCAACCATTTTTGTTTTTAAACATTTTTCTAAGCTTTCAAATATTGCTATCAACTCCGTACTGCATGTTGGGAACAGAGTAGATACGTTGAGATAGGTAAGCTTTGTCCCTTTACTTCAGCGCAAGCAAAGAATTGATGAAAATGAAGGTTTTAGTGAACCGGATATTTTGGATTTGGTTCTTGCCGACTGGCATCAGAATCTTTAGAAAGGAGCGAATAGCCTTTACGAAAGTTTTGTAGTGCAAGGAGGCTTAGCGAATGGTGCGGGGGTTAGATTCACATATACGTTTATAATCCACGTTTTTGCGTAGCACTCAACATCTACAGATCGGCTGTTTATGAAAAATATTTCTAGAGTATTTGTTGGAAGTGGGTTTTTGGTTATGTGGCTAAT
>JGI2171J19970_10000314_pt1 | contig 24549 bp, 22 predicted proteins | sample DeeMarSWOR324_28_FD_19970 | JGI IMG/M metagenome (IMG submission 19970) | reverse complement strand
ATGAACCTCATTGCCAAGGAATATGTGGCCTCGCAAGTGGACAAGAAAGGGGTGCTCATATTGAGTGAATTCGCAGGTGCTGCCGAGGAACTGACCGAGGCCCTCTTGGTGAATCCGTACGATATTGAAACCGTCTCCGATGCAATCTACAAGGCCATCAGGATGTCTTCGGCACAGAAAAAGAGACGCATGGAAAAGATGCAAGATCTGGGAAGTAGGTGGGATATCTACTGCTGGGTAAGGGATTTCTTCGAGGGAGTTGAGTAGCGTGCGGGCTTCACCGCACCAGGGCCCATGCGTTTCCTTCGGCCGAAAACGGTTCGGGAAAAAATCCTCATTCCTATTCAGAGCTTTCCCTTTAACCATTCGTTGATTCCCTTACGATGAAATATCTATTCGATGACAGAGACCGTATCATTCAGGAGGTGAAATCTCGGGCTCGGCGTGCCTTCTTCTTGGATTATGATGGAACCCTGACCCCTATCGTGCAGGATCCGGAGAAGGCCTCCCTCTCTTCCAAATACAGGAAGGTCATTGCTTCGCTCCTCCGAAACGAGAAGAACCTCGTTTGCATCATCAGCGGGAGGGCAATCGAGCAATTGGAGGGGTTGATTCGCCTTAAGGGCCTCGTCCTGGCGGGAAATCACGGCATGGAGATAACCGGGCCGGGTATTCTCTACGTCAATGATGGTGCGCTACGGGCCAAAGTCCTGTTAACGGAAATTGCCCACATGTTGAAGTTGAAGTTGAGGGATTTTGAAGGCATCCTGGTGGAGGATAAGGGGCTCACGGTGAGCGTGCACTACAGGATGCTGGCCCCAAGTCAGCACGCTCATTTGAAGAAGTTCTTTTACCGGGAGATGGAGAAGTTCTTAACCTCCAAGACGGTTGTCGTTACGGGGGGGAAAAGGGTATTGGAGGTACGGCCGAATGTGGTTTGGGATAAGGGATCCGCGGTGAAATGGTTACTGGGCTATGTATCGAAGAACCTCTTGGAGGAGCCCTACCCCATTTATATGGGAGATGATGAGACCGACGAGGACGCCTTCAGGGCCCTGAAGGGTCGGGGGCTGACGGTCCTGGTTTCATCTAAAGAGAGGGAGAGCGAGGCCGCCTACTTTACCAGGAACGTGGAGGAGGTCTACCAGTTTCTTCGACTTTTCGTTAATTAACCCTTGATCTTCTCGACATCTTGGGGTTTTCCCAGGGCTATGAGGATATCGCTGTCCTTTACGGTAAAGGCTCCCCCCGGGTTCATGGTTATCGTTTCCGGAACCAGGCCCCTTACCGCAAGGATGCTGATGTGGTATTTGCTCCTCAGGTGGAGTTCGGCGAGGGTTTTCCCGATGAACTCCTTGGGCGAGGCGATTTCGACGATAGTGTATTCGTCGGTCAGGGGGAGATAGTCAATGACATTGGGGGATGTCAGGCTCTTCGCCACCTTTTTCGCCAGGTCCCTTTCCGGGAAGATGACCTCCGATGCGCCGATCTTTTCCAGTGCCCTCCCGTGGTCCTCGCTGATGATCTTCACGCGGATATCATGAATATCGAGATCCCTTAAATAGAGGGTGACCAGGACACTGGCGCTGATGTTGTCCCCGAGGCTGACGATGACCGTATCCTTTTTTTCAATGCCGATGGATTCTAACATGGATTTGTCGGTGGCATCCCCTACCATGGCGTAGGAGCAGGACTCCTGTAACCGTTGGACCTTTTCCTTATTGCGGTCCACCCCGATGACCTCCTTCCCATCCTCGAAGAGGCTTTTAGCAAGGTAATATCCGAAATTTCCCAAGCCGATGACGACAAATTTCCCCATCTTCGCTCCTTTCTATCCCACGATAATGTTCTCCTCGGCGTATTGAAATTCGGCTCTCCTCGTTCTCCGGGCCATGGCGAAGGCCAGGGTGAGCGGGCCTAGCCGACCGAGGAGCATCATGGCGGTAACAATGAGCTTGCCCCCCAAATCGAGTCTGCTCGTTACGCCCATTGAAAGGCCCACGGTTCCGAAGGCCGATACAGTCTCGAAGAGATACTCGAGGAAGAAACCCCTGCTTTCCGTATGGCTGATGTCGCCGAGTTGGGTTATCAGGAGAAGAATTGTTATGATGACCACGGCCAAACCGGAGGCAAGTATTATGGAAATGGAGCGGGCGACGGTCTCGTGAGGGATAGTCCGTTTGAACAGGTTTGCCCGATCCCTTCCCTTGTACCGGTTGATCGCCAGGGAAAATAGCGTGGCCAGGTTGGTGGTCTTGATCCCCCCTCCACATGAGCCCGGGGAGGCCCCGATAAACATGAGGATGATGAGAATGAAGCAGGTTGCGTTGCTGAGGTCAACCATGGGAATGGTATTGAATCCTGCTGTTCGGCTGGTGACCGACTGAAAATAGGAAATGAGGATCTGTTCCCCCAAGGTAAATTTCAAGAGGCTATTGTCCCGTTCGATGAGGAATACGAAGAGGGTTCCCAGGATGATGAGCAATGCCGTTGTTGTAAGCACTACCCTTGAGTGGAGGGAGATCCGAAAGAAAGGGTTTCTTCGAAGCCCGCTCTCGACCATCTCCCTCAAGACGATAAAGCCGATCCCTCCCAATATGATGAGACTGGTAATGGAGAGATTAACGAGGATATTGCTTTGGAAACCGACGAGGCTATCGGGGAAAAGGCAGAACCCGGCGTTGCAGAAGGCCGATATTGCATGAAAGAGGGAGAAATAGAGGGCGGTCATGGGTGGAAAGTGACCGCTCCATCCTACGAGGAGAAAAAGGGTTCCGAAAAGTTCGATAACCATGGTATAGAGAAAAACCGATTTTAGGAGCACAGAGATATTCTTAATGGGAAATTGGGAGAAGGTATCCTGAATGATTCTCCTGTCCCGAAAGCCGATGGACCGTCCCAGGAGGAGATAGAAGAAGACGGAGAAGGTCATGATTCCCAATCCCCCGACCTGGATCAAGATCAGAATGACCATCTGTCCGAACTGGGAATAGAAGCTCCCCGTGTCCACCACGATCAATCCCGTTACACATACCGCGGAAGTGGCCGTGAAAAGTGCGTCAATGAGAGAAGTCGATTGTCGCCGTGCGGCATAAGGAAGGCTGAGCAAAAATGTTCCGATGAGGATAATGATGAGAAAGCTGAGGATGAGGGTTCTCTCAGGGCTCAGAAAGCGTATTGGGAATTTCTTTAAACGGTCCCGAATCATTCCCTATCTGGATGGGCCTGTGCTTTTCCGTAGAGGTTCATATACTCCCTGGCCGCCCGCTGCCAGGAGAAATCGGCCTTCATTCCTCGAATCATCAACTCGTTCCACCTTTCCCTGTCCCGAAAAACGGCCAGTGCTCTTCGAACGGTATCGAGGAAATCCCTCGATTTATACCTTTGGAATTTGAAGCCAGTTCCCTCGTCGGTTTTGGGGTTGTAGTTCTCAATGGTATCCTCGAGGCCGCCTGTCGCCCTGACAAGCGGGACCGTTCCATACTTGAGGCTATACATCTGGTTGAGGCCACAAGGCTCGTACCGAGAGGGCATGAGGAAGATATCCGATCCCGCCTCGATCTTATGTGCCAGGGTGTTGTCATAGCCGATTTTGATGCCCGCTTTCTTTGGGTATCTCTTCCCGATCCGCCTGAAGAGCTGATGGTACCGCTCGTCCCCCGTTCCCAGGAGGACGAAGCCGAGATCCATCTTCATGAGGTCTCCCATGCTTTGAGCCAACAGATCGAACCCCTTCTGATCAGCCAAACGGGAGACGACGCCGAGGATGGGAAGCTCATGGAGAGACTTTGGAAGGTTAAACTGGGCCAGGAGGTCTTCCTTGCACTTCGCCTTTCCGGAGAGGTCATCTTCGTCGTAATGTGCCGCAATGAGCGGGTCGGCCTTGGGGTTCCACTCCTGATAATCTGCGCCGTTCAGGATGCCGTAGAGGTCATCGCTTCGATCCCGGAGAACGCCTTCCAGTCCGTAGCCGAATTCCGAGGTCTGGATCTCCCGGCTGTATTTCTGGCTCACGGTATTGATGATGTCGGAGAAGACGATGCCCGCCTTCAGGAAGTTGATCTTTCCCCAGTATTCGATGCCGCCCGGATGATAGATATCCCTGGGAAGTCCCGTAACCCCCAGTTTCTTCTCGTCGAAGAGGCCCTGGTAGGCGATGTTATGAATGGTGAACACCGAGCGCGCCCCCGAGAAAAAGGGATCTTTCCTATATACGGTCCTCATATATACGGGAACGAGGGCGGTCTGCCAGTCGTTGCAGTGAAACACATGGGGTTGGAAATTCAGCCTCTCGCAGAGGAGAAAGGCCATCCGGGAGAAGTAGGTGAATCGCTCCACGTTGTCGAAGTAATCGCCCTTGGGCCTTCCATAGAGGTATTCCCGGTCAAAATACTCATCCTTGTTGATGAGATAGAGGGGGACCCCTCCGTCTGCTTCCGTGTGGAATATATCGTTCTTCAGGACCTCTCCGAAAAGGGGTATTTCTGCGTCTTCGAGGAGCAGGCTAACGTTAAAATCTCCCTTCTTGACCATTCGGTAATAGGGCATGGCCACACGGATATCGCAGCCCATTTCCTTGATGGCCCTTGGCAGCGCTCCAGCGACATCCGCCAGCCCCCCCGTCTTGGCGAAGGGGGCTACCTCCGGCGAGAGGAAGAGTACTTTTAACGATTCGGGCATGGATGCACCCTCTGATTTGAGTTTCCGAGGGGAATTACTTTTCCAGGCAACAAAGTTCTCCGTGTCAATCAATGAGGGCTATCTTGATGATATTGGTATTTCCCGGAGCGCCAACGGGAAGGCCAGCAGTGAGGACGATTTTTTCGCCCCTCTTTGCAAAACCGATTTCCACCGTGATCCGCTTTGCCTTTTCAATCATATCATCGGTGTCATTAAATTGGTCCACCCTTATGGGGATGGCACCCCATGAGAGGCTCAACTGTTTGATGGTTTCCTCGTTTGGGCTCAATGCGATGATTGGATGGTTAGGCCTATATCTCGAGACGAGCCGAGCAGTCATCCCCGACTCCGTAGGGGTTACTATGGCCTTGGCATCCACCTCTCGAGCGAGGAGGCACGCTCCATAACTGATGGCATCGGGTATAGAGCCCCGCCGATCGTGTGTTTTCGCCTCGAAAACCTCATAAGGGAATTCCTCTTCGGAGGCCATGGCGATAGTGGCCATGGTTTTAACCGATTCGACGGGGTAATCCCCCACGGCCGTTTCCTCCGAAAGCATGAGGGCGTCGGTGCCATCGAAAATGGCATTGGCAATGTCGGCCACCTCTGCGCGCGTCGGTCTGGGGTTGTTGACCATGGAACCCAGCATTTGGGTGGCCGTGATCACCGGTTTGCCCAGCGTATTGGCCTTTCGGATGAGCATCTTCTGAACGAGGGGCACCCTTTCCAAGGGGGTTTCTACCCCGAGATCCCCTCGGGCAACCATGATGCCGTCAACCTCTTCCAGTATGGCGTCAATATTGTCCAACGCCTTGCGGGTTTCTATTTTCGCGATGACGGGGACTTTAGATCCCTCCGATTCCATAATGCTCCTGACGCCCTTGATATCCTTGGCTCTTCGCACATAGGAAAGGGCCACAAAGTCGATCCCCATCTTGATCCCGAAGGTGAGGTTTCGTCGGTCATCCTCCGTGAGGGAGGGAATGTCGAGCCCCCCTGATGGGAGATTGAGCCCCTTACGGGAAGAGATTTGCCCACCGGCCATAACGCGGCATCGGATGTCCGTGGTCGTGATTTCACTAACCTGCAGCTCCAAAGCGCCATCGCCCAGGAGGATCGCATCCCCCGGGTTAACCTCCGTTGGGAGATTGGGGTAACTGACTGAAACCTCATGTTCATCCCCAGCCACATCTCTGGTCGTCAGGGTGAACCAGTTCTGAGGTTTTAAAACAGCATAACCCTTCTGGAAGGTCCCGATTCTGATCTTGGGGCCGGCGAGGTCCTGAAGAATGGCCACATTTCTGCCGAGCCTGCCGGATATCTCCCTGATGGATTGGATCTTGGACTCGTGCCCCTGGAGGGTTCCGTGGGAGAAGTTGAGGCGAGCAACGTCCATACCGGACTGGATTAACTCCTCGAGTATTTCAGGCGACTCGCTGGCGGGACCGATGGTACAGACGATTTTAGTCTTGCGCATGGGCTTATCTATCCCACTAGGATCAACCTCAGGTCCATCACGTTGGTATTGGTGGGGCCGGTGGTGAGGAGGTCTCCGAGTTTTCCGAAGAAGTGGTAGGAGTCGTTATCGTCGAGGTAGGCGTTAGCGTCAAAGCCTAGTTCGAGGGCTCTCCTAACGGTATCGGCATCGGCTATCGCTCCGGCGGCATCAGTGGGCCCGTCGGTTCCGTCGGTACCCCCGCTGAGGATAACGACGCCCTCCAATTCCTGGATATCCAGGGCAGCTGCAAGGACAAATTCCTGGTTTCTACCGCCCAGGCCTTTGCCCCGAATGGTCACCGTGGTCTCGCCTCCGGATATGATACATGCAGGTGGGCTGACTGGATGATTGGTTTTTAGGATTTCCTTTGCAATGGCCGCATGGACTTTGGCCACCTCCCTGGTCTCCCCCTCAATAAAGGTAGAGAGGATGATGGTTCCATATCCCAATTCCCTTGCCTTCCCTTCCGCCGCCTTGACCGCGATAATGTTACTTCCGATGATCACATTGTGGGTCTTCTCGAAGATGGGATTCCCGGCTTTGGGGGTTTCCTCGATCTCCCCCTTGATGCCTCGTTGAATCCGAGCCTGAATGGATTCCGGGACTTCTTCCAAGAGCTCGTACTTCTTCAGAATGGCCATACAATCGCCAAAGGTACTCTTGTCGGGAACGGTGGGTCCTGACGCGATGACGTCCAGCGGGTCACCGACCACATCGGATAGGATCAGCGCGACAACGGTAGACGGATAGGCAAGCCTTGCAATACCTCCGCCCTTGAGCTTGGAGATGTGTTTTCGGATGGCATTGATCTCGTTGATGTTCGCCCCACACTCCAGAAGGAGGTTGGTCATCTTCTGTTTGTCCTCGAGGGAGATTCCCTCGGCGGGAGAGGGCAAAAGCGCGGATCCTCCCCCGGAGATGAGGCAAATAACCAGATCGTTTTCGCCCAGTTGATCGAGCAATTCGGCAATCTCCTCGGAGCCCGAGACCCCCTTTTCATCCGGGATCGGGTGTCCCACTTCGTTGAGTTTGACCCGCTTCAGCTGGGAGATATGTCCATATTTTACGTTGATAACCCCTTTTGTGATTCGATCGCCAACGATCTCCTCTATAGCGAGGGCCATAGAAGCCCCGGCCTTTCCGGCCCCGATGACGTAGATGTTGGCATAGTCTCGGAGGAAATAGGCTTTTCCGTCGACCACCAGGTTTTCCCCGTCTACCCGTAGGCATCTCTTGACGGCTTCGACGGGATCCACCGCCTTCAGTGCATGGGTAAAGATTTCTATGCCATCGCTTCTGAGTTTTTGTACGTTTCTAACATCTGCCATGATGTGCTTCGCTCATCGGGATCGAGGAGCGGATTATGTGGTGGAGATCACCTCCGTATCCGTTGTCCCCTCCTCCAGGGCCGGCGTTTCGTACTCCCTGGAAATTTGAGCCTCCTGGGCCTGCTTTAGCCTCTCCTCCAGTTTCCTATTCGATTTCTGGAGTCTATTGACGGTGTTTCCGAGACGGAGGCGAGCCCCAACTCCGACGAGGCTCCCCACCACGACTCCGATGAAGAAGGGGATAAACATGAGGAGGTACATGGGAAAGGACGGGGTCTCCCAGTTGAAATAGTAGCGGAGGGTGACGGATTGCGTGTTCTCCGACGCAAAGGAGACCGCTAAGATGAAGACGAAAACGAGGATGATCAGTTTAACGTAATTCATCGTTCTTCTCCTCTCCGTTGGGGGGGTCGATAACGGGTTTTTTTGAAAAGATGAAGCGGTAACGAGCACAGAGAAAGGTCCTCTGATAAGCCAGGATGGGGATGATCACGACACCAATGCCGATTTCTCCACTCGCTCTTCCTTCTCCTTTCGTTTCCTGCGCGAGTAACCAGCCCAGGTAATGAGCCATCCCAAGATGATGCCGATAAAAAGGGTGCTCAGGAGCACGAGAGCCTTGGAAATGGAGGTTTGCCATATGAAAAACTTGATCTCGACAACTTGGGTATTCTGGATGGTAAAGATAACGATGAGGATTGCCAACACGATGAATACAATAGTCTTAACTGGCATAGGGGATCCTTTCCTGGCGATTTACTTCTTCTCTCGCACGTCTTCGAATTTCAGCGTCTTTCCCAATTTTTCGAGGGCTTCGCCGGTCTCCTTCGTGAGCTTTTTCGTTTTCTCCTCCAACTTTTCCATCTGCTGGATGGTGTCTTTCTTCAATACATCGGTTTTTTTCTGCAGCGCTTTTATCTCATCGCTCACGCCGACCATCCCCCCCGTGCGTTGATAGGTGATGATGGAAAAGATAAGGGCAATGATGGCGATAATGAGAGCTAAAGTAGCCCTAAATCCACCCTTGACGATTTTTTCCGTCATTTGTCTTCGCCCCTTAAGGAAATTGGGATTTTAGAATGGCAGATATTATACTTAATCCCACAGTCAAAAGCAATCTCGGACTGAGGTTTCCAGAGCCTCAAGACAAGGCCTTTTTCCCTTTTCGACTGCAGGGCTGAATAACGTTCGCTCCTGGGAACCAGGACACCGGTCACCTCCGACGTTGTGAGTGAATCTCGCTTATGGACAGTAGTGTCCCGTAGAGACTCAGGAGGGCGGAGCAGCTGGATAGTGCGCGGATAGAAGCGTTAGGAGTATATACGTGAAAAGACGAAACTAAACTAAAGGATAGGAACGTTTCTCCCGTGAGTTATGCGGATTTGCGTTTTGGTTCCTTAACCTCCGCGAGGGGTTTGCCGAGGATCTTTTTCAGGTCCGCTTCGTCAACGACCTCCTTTTCCAGGAGTAGGTTGGCCAGTTCCTTTAATCTTCCCTTGTTCTGAGCCAATATCCTCTTTGATTTGGAGTAGGTTTCGTCGATGATGCGCTTTACCTCTTCGTCGATCTCCTTGGCCGTTTCCTCGCTATAATCCTTGGAGGATGGGAAGGGGGATTGGAGGAAGAGGGGTCTCTTCTCCTTTTCGAAGGTGACGTAGCCCAGTTTCTCGCTCATGCCGTATTCCTTGACCATGCTGGTGGCGATATCCGTTGCCCTCTGAAGGTCGTTGTGGGCCCCGGTAGAGATTTCCCCGAAGGTAATCTCTTCAGCGATTCTTCCACCTAATAACACGGCCAATCGGTCGAGAAGCTCCGATTTAGTCATGAGGTACCGGTCTTCCGTGGGGAGCTGAAGCGTATAGCCCAGGGCCGAGATGCCCCGAGGGATGATGGAAATCCGATGAACGGGGTCGGCGTTGGGGAGGACGGAGGCTACAAGGGCGTGGCCCGATTCGTGGTAGGCCACGATCTCCCTTTCCTTTTTGGACATCACCTTTCTCTTCTTCTCCAGGCCAGCTACGACCCGATCAATAGCCTCCTCGAAGTCATTCATCTCCACCTGATCTTTGTTTTTTCGGGCAGCCAGAAGGGCCGCCTCGTTGATGATATTGGCCAGATCTGCACCGACAAAACCCGGGGTCCGTGCCGCGATTACCTTAAGGTCCACTTCCTTGGCCAGCTTGACTCCCTTGCTGTGGACTTTCAATATCTCCTCTCTGCCCACGATATCGGGACGATCCACAAGGATATGTCTGTCAAACCGCCCCGGCCTGAGCAGGGCGGGATCGAGGATCTCTGGGCGGTTGGTTGCGGCCATGATTATCACTCCGGTATTGGGATCGAATCCATCCATCTCCGACAGCAACTGATTGAGGGTCTGTTCTTGTTCGTCGTGCCTGCCCAGAGGGTTGACCCCCCTCGCCTTTCCCAGTGCGTCCAGTTCGTCGATGAAGATGATACAAGGCGCCCGCTGTTGGGCCTGGGCAAAGAGATCCCGTACTCGGGCTGCCCCAACTCCCACGAACATCTCCACGAAATCCGATCCGCTTATGCTGAAGAAGGGTACATTGGCTTCACCGGCCACGGCCCTTGCCAATAAAGTCTTGCCTGTTCCGGGAGATCCTACGAGTAATACACCCTTGGGTATCTTCCCACCAAGCTTTCGGAATTTCCCCGGGTTTTTCAGGAATTCGATGACCTCCTGCAACTCCTCTTTAGCCTCATCGATTCCCGCGACGTCTTTAAAGGTGATCTTGTTTTCCTTTTGGGCAAAGATCTTAGCCCTGCTCTTTCCAAAGGAGAGGGCTCCAGCCTCGGGCCCCATCCTCGCAAAAAGCAGTCGCCACAAGAGGAAGAAGAAGATGATGGGGATCACCCAGGCAAAGATGCCGGTCACCCATTTGTTTTCCCGCTTTCCCTTATATTGGATCCCCGTTTTATCCAGCTCCTTGATCAATTCCGGGTCTTCCACCCTAACCGTCTGAAAGGGTTCACCCGAAAGCTCGATACCTGCACCGCCCTTTATCTTCCCCTTTATGTTCTCCGGGGTTATTACCAGATCCTCTACCCTGTTTTCCCTGACCAGGTTCTTGAATTGGCTATAGGAGATCTCATTCACCTTTTGGCTGGTTAAGTAGTTCTGAAGGAGGAAGATCAGAAGGAAGGCTATGACGATGTACCAAATGGTAAAGTGCGTTTTCTTGGAAGGGGGCGATGACCCTCTCTTTCCCGGTCCGGAGGAATTGCCTAACCCGAAGAAATCCTTCAAGTTGAGCTTTTCCTTTCTGTTATCTTTCCTGGGCATCTCAATTCCTTTTTTGCCTTTACGATGGTCCTGCAGTCCGTTCCCTAAAAACAAATGTAGCCGAAATAGGGATAGTTTTCAACCACCTTCCGTTTAGGCACTTTCCCCGAATACCCGCTTAAAGATCTCCTCCACGCGCCCAAGGTGGCCATGAAGGTCGAAACATTCCTCGATTTCCTCCCGGCTGAGCGCCTTGGTTATCTCGGGATCCTTCAGCACCTCCTGCTTGAAATCGGTCCCCTCCTCCCACACTTTCATGGCGTTCTTTTGAACCATAGCGTAGGCATTTTCGCGGGAGATATCCCTCTTGGTCAACTCCAACATGAGCCCCTCGGAGAAGATCAACCCCTTTGTCTTTTCGAGATTCCTAAGCATGTTTTCGGGGTAAACGAGGAGGTTATCGATGATAGTGGTTAGCCGGTGGAGCATGTAGTCCATCAAGATGGCGCTGTCGGGGGCAATTACCCTTTCCACCGAGGAGTGGCTGATATCCCTCTCATGCCACAGGGGAACGTTCTCGAGGGCAGCCAGCGAGTTTGCCCTCACCATGCGAGCCAAACCGCAGAGGTTCTCCGAGAGGATGGGGTTGCGCTTGTGTGGCATGGCCGAAGATCCCTTCTGGCCCTTCGTGAAGAATTCCTCTGCTTCGAGGACCTCAGTCCTCTGGAGGTGGCGGATTTCCACGGCGAACNTCTCGATGGAACTGGCGATGATGGCCAACGTGGTGAAGAACTCGGCATGGTGATCCCTCTGAATAATCTGCGTCGAAACGGGAGCGGGTTTCAAACCGCACTTGAGGCAAACGTACTCCTCCACGAAGGGGGGAACGTGGGCAAAGGTACCCACGGCGCCGGAGATTTTCCCGTAGCTGATAGCCTCCTTCGCCCTTTGCATGCGGGCCAAGTTCCTGCTCATTTCGTCATACCAGAGCGCCATTTTTAAGCCAAAGGTAATGGGCTCGGCGTGAATTCCATGGGATCTGCCGATCATTACCGTATGCTTGAATTTGAAAGCCTTTTCTTTGATGGATAAGAGGAGCTTGCGGATATCCTCGATAATGAGCTCCGAGGCTTCCTTTAAGAGCAAGGCCAGGGACGTATCCAGGATATCGGAAGAGGTAAGGCCGAAATGAATATATCGCGAAGCCTCCCCTACATTCTCTCCCACCGCCGTTAGAAAAGCCACCACATCGTGCTTGAGCACCTTTTCGAGCTCCTCGATCCGTTCGATATCGAACCGCGCCTTTTCCTTGATCTCTTTCAGCGCATCGAGCGGAATTTTCCCCATCTCAGCCCATGCCTCACACGCAAGGATTTCGATTTGAAGCCACTTCTTGAATTTGTTCTCCTCGGTCCAGATTCGTCCCATTTCCGGGCGGGTATATCTTGGAATCATCGTTTTCTCCTTATGATACTGGGATACAGATTAGGAAGAGAAAAACTGTCTTGAATGGGAACTTTACCTTGAGGCGATGTTTTCCAAGATTGAGTTCATGTTATTGTACCCCTTGCACCCCAAAAGTCAATACAGTTTGTGCAACAAACCGTTGTCCCTTCGCTTTGGTGGTTTACGGTCTGTTGTCCAGATTCCCTGAAGCGCAAAGTTATTCAGTGCTGCAGTCGGAAGGGGGAAAGAGGTTAGAGGTTGGAGGCAGAAGGCAAAATGCCAAATAACTGATAACCAGCACCGAGTAACGCTCCAAGAGCACGCGCACGAGACACGGACACGAAACCCGAACACGAGAGCGCGTGTTGACAAGAGACGGCTGAGTTTCATATGATGATTTCAATCTGCACCCTGAAAGGGTACGAGCAGAAGTCCAATGATCATCATAAAATCCCAACGTGAAATCGAGTGTCTCAGGAGAAGCAACCGGATCGTTGCTCATGTTTTCCGCAAAATAAAGGAAATGGTGAGGCCCGGCATAACCACCGTGGAGCTCGATGGGGAGGCGGAGCGGTTGATCAGGGCGCGAGGTGGCATTCCCGCTTTCAAGGGATATAGGCCCATGGGGTATCGGTCCGAATTTCCGGCAAGTATGTGTATTTCCGTGAATGAACAGGTGGTGCATGGCATACCCGGTCCCCGGAAATTGAAAGAGGGGGACATCGTCAGTTTGGATGTGGGTGTCTTGCTGGATGGGTATTATGGCGATGCCGCCATCACCCTTCCCGTCGGCGATGTTAGCAAAGAGGCGAAGAGGTTGATTGAGGTGACGGAACGGGCGCTCTATGTCGGGATTGAACAGGCCAAGGTGGGGAATCGTCTCTCCGATATTTCCCATGCCATTGAGGCTTATACAGAGGGGCGAGGGTTTTCCGTTGTGAGGGATTTCGTGGGCCATGGAATTGGAAAGTCCCTCCATGAGGATCCCCAAGTCCCCAATTTCGGCCCCCCTCATCAAGGGCCAAGGCTGAAGGAGGGCATGGTTTTCGCCTTGGAGCCCATGATAAACGCGGGAACGTGGCAAGTAACCAGATTGGAAGATGAGTGGACCGTCGTTACGGCCGATGGGAAGCTATCGGCGCATTTCGAACACAGCATTGCGCTGACAGACAGCGATCCAGAAATCCTAAGCAAGGAATAACACCCTACCAATGGGAAAAGGGAGCTCTGAACGCGAATTAAGATTTTTTCGTTAACCATTCTTAGTGAAGCGAAACGGCCGCAAATCTAATGTTTGAGCCTGAAAGGCGAGTTTTAGATTTGCAGTGAAGCGAACTCTAGAATGGTCGAAAAAATGTTCCTGAGCAGTGAAGAGCGACCTTTGCCCAAAGCTCAGAGCACCCTTTTCCGGTTCGTTAGCGCGGCCTCAGAGCTTATACTTGAATTTCCTGAGGAGGTCTTTTCGCCAGGCCACCCCATCCTCTTTTTCTACTCCCTTGGGAGGGAAGCCGTCGATTACCCCCATAACTCCCCTGCCCTGTTCGGTTTCAGCGATAACAACCTCGACAGGGTTTGCTGTGGCGCAGTAGATGGAGCAGACTTCCTGACACATTTTGATAGCGTTGAGCACGTTGATGGGGAAGGCGTCTTTCATCACCACCACAAAGGTGTGGCCGGCGCTGATTTCCATGGCCATGGTTTCCGCGGTCTTTTTAAGTCCCTCGTCATTTCCCTCAAGCCTCACGAGACACGCTCCGGAGGCCTCGCAGAAACCGATTCCGAATTTGGCATTGGGCACTGTGGACGCCATAATCTCATAGAGGTCCTCAACCGTCTTGATGAAATGGGTTTGCCCCAAGATTATGTTATGGCCCTCCGGAATATCGACCTTCACCACCTTCAATTCCATTTCACTTCCCCTCCCTTTCCCCCGCTTTGATCATCTGCTCGATGCGTTCCCTGCTGGGATGTTCTGGAAAAATCTCAAGGGCCTTCTTTAGAAGGCGCGTTGCCTCCTTGAAGTTTCCCATATCATAATATGTGATCCCCAAGTTGACATAAGGTAGGTAAAAGTTGGGGTCCAGCTCCAGGGCCTTTTTAAAGGCCTCGATCTCCTTCTCCCTCCAATCGAGGCTCCTCAGTTGTTCGTACTTGCCTCGATATGCAATGGCCAAATAGTTATATCCCACTGCCGAGCGGGATTCTCTCCGTAGGCCCTTCTTGTATTTCTTAATTGCATCGTCGTACGCGCCCTTTTTGAACAGCAAGGAACCTTCTTCAAAATAGTCTTCTGCGCTCTTCGTCTCCAATCCGGCACAAGCGGGGAACATGATGCAACAAGCCAGGACAAGGGCAATAGTCTTTCCGGCGGTCTTAGACATCCTCAATAAGATCACCCGCTATCTCCCTCATGAGATACGTTCGAACCCCTCGATTTATACCACGCACGCTGATAATGGTCAATAGACCAGAAAGCGGGGAACTAAGGCTTCAAAAAATGCCTCGTCGTGAGCTTTTTCCCATCGGTCTCGAACCTTACCGTTCCATTCCTGTCCGTCCTCGAGATACGACAGCCGAGATCCTCATACCGCTCAAGGACTTTCCGGTTGGGCAGGTTGAAGATGTTTCGGAAACCAACGGTGAATACGGCGTATGAGGGTTTGACGGTTTCGAGGAATTCCCCCGTGCTGGATGAATGGCTCCCGTGGTGAGGGACTTTCAGCACCTCGGCCCGCACGTCTTTACCCGATTGAATCAATTGAGCCTCGCCCTCCTCTTCGATATCCCCGGTAAGGAGGAATCGGTAATTCTTATAGGTGATTTTCAGGACGACGGAGCGGTTGTTGGTTTGAGACCATGGATCCTTACCTCCCATAAGTCCACCCTGCGGTGGATTGAAAACCTCCACCTTTACCCCGTTGACCCATCGGGGAGGAATTTCACTATGAACTGTGCGCCGGGATATTCGTTTCCTTCGAACGATGTCCGTGAGATTGAAACATGGCGTAGACGAACACTCCTCTCCATTTTCCCAGAACTCACAAATCCTGAAGGCGTTGGCGATGAACTGCAGGCCGTTGAGATGGTCTGGATGCGGATGGGTGAGGACGAGATAGTGGAGGGTTGCGATTTTCTTCTGCCAGAGCACGGGGGCGACCACGTTTCTGCCCACATCGAAGCTTTCGTCGTAAAAGCCACCTCCGTCGACGAGCATCCTCTTTCCCCTGGGAAATTCGACCAGAATGCTATCCCCTTGTCCCACGTCGATAAAGGTGACCCTCAACGTATTGATGAGGCGGGTCTGCACATACCAGTAAGATATGTCAGCGGCGATCGCGGAGAACAAGAGAATCGAAATCGCCGCATGCCGTTTTATCCTCCTTATGTTGGTTAGGTAGAGGATGAGAAGGTAGCATAATCCGATCTCAAGAAGAGTGGGGGTGACCAGGTACCGGGAAGCATGTGGTATTAACGCGAAGAGGTGAACCATCCAGATGGCGAGGAAGGAAAGGGAAGATGCAAGTGTGGCCAGCAGTGAACTCAAGGGTGCCGAGATGAGGGCGGCCAAGGAGGTAATCAATCCCAAAGGAACGATCAGGCCTACCAGGGGGACGACGATGAGGTTACTCAAAAAACCCGTGAACGATATCCTGTTGAAATGATATGCCACCAACGGCCAGGTACCCACCATGGCGGCAAAGGAGATGAAGGCGAAGTCTAAAAACTTGCGGGAGAGCGTACGATAGATGCTCGGTTTCCTCGCCAAAAGGGGATGGGGTTTTGGAACAATCGCCGATAGCCGGGGGACGAGATAGAGGATAGCCAGAACGGCGGTAAATGAGAGTTGGAAGGAGACGTCGAAGAGGGAGGGCGGGGATACTAGCAGGATGGCAAGGGCCGCAACGGCAAGGGTATTATAGAGGTTTCTGTGCCTGTCCAAAAGGATGGAGACCAAGTAGATGATGATCATAATGGCCGCACGGATGGTTGGAATTCGTGCTCCGGCGATAAAGGTGTATAAGATGAGCGGCGGGATTGTAGCCGCGGCCGAGAGCTTGTGGATGTTAAGGCTAAGGACGAGGGTTTCGGACCACCGGAGGCTCCATTTGGCCAGGGTAAAAATCACTAGGGCTATGATGCCCATGTGGAGGCCCGAAATTGCGATGACATGGGCCACCCCGGCGACGATGAATTCCTCCCTCATCTCTTCTGCAATCTCCTCCCGCTCGCCCAAGATCAGCGCCTTCAGGATGCCACGGGTTTCCGGACCAACGCTCGAATCCAGCAAGCTTCGGATCCTATCCCTCCACGCCTCTATGAGTTGGCAGAAGGCGTTTCCCTTCCCACGTGCGATGGTGGCAATCCCCCGGTCCTTTTCTAGGTATCCCGTGACCCAGATCCCGTTGCATGCCAGAAATCGCCGGTAGTCAAATGCCCCGGGGTTATTGAAATTTCTGGGGTGTGAGAGTTTCGCTATGAGACGGATTCGGTCTCCATACCGGAGGTTTCCCCGGTAATCATTAACGCTCATGATGACATTGCCCCGAGCCCTGAGAATTCCGTTGGGAAGATAAATTCTCTCTACCCGCAGGTAGAGCTTTGTCCTCCGCGGAGATGGGACGGGACTCCGGTAGAGGACTCCTTCCACGTTGACCCTTCCTTTCCCGGCGTAGGAGAAGATGTGGTTCGGGAGGAAGTGGGGACGAAGGAAAAGGCCGATGAGCAATATCCCTAGGAGCCAAAACACGATGAGGACGGTTACGGTTCTGACTTTCGGCCAGTTTCGGAGGTTCGACAGGACCGAAAGGAGTATCGAGGCGGTGATGCTGGGATATAAGACGGTGCGTGGAATTGCCAGCTGTTCCCCCGCCATCAGGCCCAGGATGTAGACGATCACGATGGGGATGAGGGGCATATGGATGGATTGCCGACTCCGTAACGAGTCCATAGGGATTGATGGAGATTAATGGAGATTAGAGGTTAGAGGCGTTTGTGGCGAAAAATAGCAAATTAATGGGCGAGAGTAAAGGGGAAACAGATACCTTCGGGACCGGTCAAAAAACCGGCAAGGACGAGAGCGAAGGAGTGGGGTCCTATCCCGAAACTCCAGGCCCTAGTAAGCGTTCATCAACAGTTCCTGCTTTACCCTGAACAATTTTTCGCTCAGGCTTACGTGATAGACGTGGGGGTTCTGGAATCGCTTGAACTCAGAGCCCAGACGACCAATGCCCTTCTTGGTGTTCTCTTGGATTTCCTTGAGGGGAGGTGTTTCGTAAACCCGCTTACCATTGACGAAGACGGGAACGAACAACTCCTCCCGCTCGAACTCCGGGGGATATGCCTTGTAAATGTGGGGAAACATCGGATGGTATGCCCTTGTGGGCTTGTCGGGATTAGGGGTCTCATCCTCGAGGAAGAGGACATCTCCCCTCATAATGCCCGATTCGTCGTAGAATCGAACCAGTTTCTTTATCCCTGGATTGGTGATTTTTTCCGGATTGTCCGACCTCTTGATCTTGGGCACCATCTTTCCGTTCTCGGCTATGGCGGTAAGTTTATAGACGCCGCCGAGGGCAGGACATGAGTAGGAGGTAACGAGCCTCGTCCCCACACCCCAGATATCGATTTCGGCATCCTGTTTCTTGAGGCTCTCTATCAACCACTCATCGAGGTCGCTCGAGGCGATGATCTTGGTTTCTTTAAACCCGTTCTGATCCAACATCCTCCTGGAGTTTTTGCTGAGATAGGCGAGGTCGCCGCTGTCGAGCCTGATTCCTATCAGCTGACCCTCCCCGGAATCCCTTAATTCCCCTCCGACCTTAATGGCATTGGGAACGCCGCTTCTGAGGGTGTTATAGGTATCGACGAGCAAGAGACACCCTTTGGGGTAGACCTTTGCGTAGGCCCTGAAGGCCTCCAGCTCGGAGGGAAAGGACTCAATCCAGCTGTGGGCGATGGTACCCCTGATAGGTATTCCCAACAACTTTCCCGCCAAGGTGTTTGAGGTACCCATGGCGCCTCCGATAAAGGAGGCTCGTGCTGCCCCAATGGCGGCATCAGGGCCATGGGCCCTCCTGAGTCCGAAATCGACGACTGGACTCCCCTCTGCGGCAATGCAGATCCGGGCTGCCTTTGTGGCGATTAAGGTCTGGAAATTCATGATGTTCAGCAGGGCGGATTCGATGAGCTGGGCCTCTGGTAGCGGGGCCGTCACCCGGATGATGGGCTCGTGGGGAAAGATGAGGGTTCCCTCGGGGACCGCATGCAGATCTCCGGTGAAGCGAAGTTGCCTCAAGTATTCGAGGACATCCTCGGGGAATATGCCCAGGGTTCTCAGATAATCTATGTCGTCATTTGCGAATCCGATATGTTCGATGTACTCGATAATTTGTTCAAGGCCCGCGGCGATACAGAATCCCCCGTCATCGGGCACACTGCGAAAGAAGTAGTCGAAGTTGGCCCATTGATCCTTTTTCCCGGTGACGAAATATCCACCAACCATGGTCAACTCATAGAGGTCTGTCAGGAGCGTTAGGTTTCGCATTCCATCCTCCCATGGAAGACCGAAACAGTATGTTTAGTTTATATACCTTATCATAAATTTCCTCGCGGGAAAAGCGTTGTTTTCATTGGGGTTTCCCTTGGTTTGGGGTTCGCTTACCTTTCCAGGGCCTTCTTGAGATATCCCAGGACTTCTCTCCTCACCATCTTCTTATACCGTTCGAACTCCTCGGGGTTTTTTATTTTCAGGTAAAGATCGGCTTCACCCCTTTCTGAGTCCTTTTCCACTAATTCCTTCTCCTCGCATAACCACATGGCGCAGCGTTCAATGGAATGGTCCTTGATCTTGAAGTTGAGGCGATGGCCACGTCCCTCCAGAAACCACTCCAATCCAAGCCTGTCCATGAATGCCTTTACCTCCCTCCTCACGCGCTCCTTGGCCTTGACGTCGATGACCTTATTCGCCGATCCCAAGGGTGATTTCATCATCCTGCCAATGAACTCCGTGCTTCGCTACCTTCAGTTAGCTGAGGAGAATGCGTTCTGAGTCGGGTATATGGAGCTTCATCTTTTCGTGAAGGCCTTTTAGCTGGACTTCGAAAGACCTTCTAATATCCAAATGACTTCCTGCGTATTGGTATATGGAATCCGAGATAACTACCTCACCGCCTCTGGCCACCTCTTGAATTCGTTGAGTGAGATTCACTGCTGACCCGACAATTCCATACTTGGCCCTGGCCTCGGATCCAATGTTGCCGACCACCACTTGACCCGCGTTGAGACCAATCCCCATTTCCAGCATGGGCAAGTCCTCTTTCCTCATTTCCTCATTAAATTGCCCCATCTCCTTTTGCATCTCCATAGCGCATCGAATGGCTCGCTGGATTGCTGGCTCAATAGGGCCGTCTAATGGGTCGAAAAAGACCAGAACCCCGTCCCCGAAAAAATCAACGATGATGCCCTTGTGTTTCTTTATGACTTCGATCATATGGGAGAAATAGTGATTCAGAATGCTGATGATCGCTTCTGGGCTCAATGACTCGGATAAGGGGGTAAAAGCCGCGAATATCCGAAATCAGGATCGCCACTTCGCGTTTCTCACCGCCCAACCGTGTCGCTTTGGGCTGGCGTATCAATTCCCTGGCGATTTCTTGGTCCACATATCGTCCAAAGGTGTTGCTTATGAAATCCCTTTCCTTAAGGCCCTGGACCATAGCGTTGAAGCTCGTGATAAGCTGTCCAATTTCGTCCTGACTTTTTTGTGGGAGGGGGTCCCCGTACCGGCCCTGGGCGACATTTACAGCGGCCTGGGAAATTCCCTTGATGGAGAGGACCATCTTCCCCACAACGGATCGGATCAACAGGATAATAAGAAGAATACAGAGACCTCCACCCAGCGCATAGTAATTACGATAGCGAACAATGGGGGCGAGAATTTTCTCCCCGGGTGCGAACAGCACAATGGCCCAGGGGGCTTGCTCCAGGCTGCAGAAACCCGCGACTTTGTCCGGAGGATGTCCGGGCCCCTGCAGCGTTGCAAAGGGTTTCTCCTTCATGGCTTGGAGGATGGCAAGCTCCAAGTGATCATCCGTTTCTCCGAGCTGACCGCGTCCTTTCATCTTGGGGTCGGTGAGACATATCCCTGAATGATCCACCAAACAAGCCGCCTCGCTTTGCCACCACCCCAGTCTGATAATGTCTTCCATCAGATAGTCAAACCGAACCGCCACCTCCAGTTTGCCTACGTCTTTTCCGGATTCGTCTTTCAGAGTTGAAATGAGCGATACCGTTTGATGTCCGGCCTCAGTATCGTATCGGGGGCGAGTGACCTCGGCGATCCTGGCGCGATGAAACCGCATCATGGGCTGTCCGCCCCTCAATGGATGCATCCGAGGCATCATTGTTCTCTCAGGCTCCTGGTCCAACCAGTGAAGATGAACCTTGGTAACCCCTTCGGACTCCCGCAATTGCTCCAGTATCCAACTCTGCAAGGCGTAACCAGCTCGTTCAGCACCGGTCTTGTGGAACATTTCGATCCATTCGATGGGCCTTCCTAGGCGCATGTCGATGAAATGGGCGGCCCGTTGAAGCTTGAGGATGGCGGCCTCCCTCCACTGAGCCAGCATGACCTGCCTTGCATAGATAAATCCCAGGAGGCCCACGATAAAGAGAAGACCCGCAACAGGCAGCAACAAGAAGAGTATGAGCCTTTGCTGTAGGCTTTTTATCGTTAAAAAACGCATGTGAATGTTCCTTTCTTGCACCAGTAGGCTTCAAACAAAAATCTACCAAATTATCCTGCAAATTTCCGCCTCTGTCTACGGCTATGAGGACAGGCGCATGGAGCCCATGCCAGCTGGGCCAGGAATTATGGTGGCGGGCGCTATTGACAACAAGCCTTTAAGGAATAGGTCCCGTAATGAGGCGAGGTGTCTACTGCCTAGCCGTATGACAGCAGGGCCGCAGCACCGGATCGGATCCAATGGGCCCGGGATTTTGATGGCTATTTTGATTCCAAAGAGGTATCAGGTCCCTTGGGCCTACGGGTTTGAAATTTGAAAGTCTTGAAGAGGTTGGTGATTGCCGTCCTCGTGGCGTTGAGGCGGTCGAAGTAGATCTGGGCCAGTTTTGTCATTACTTCAAATCCTATGATGGGCTCCCGCTGTATGATTTCCCGGAACCCCGCGGAGTCTATAGCCAAGGCTTCTGTGCTCTGTGAGCACCTGGCCGTAACGTTGTAAAGATATGGGCTCATGAGTGCGGCTGTGCCGAAGACGCTCCCCGTTTGGTCTAGGATCTCGACTGCGAGGTCGGTTTCCTCCTGGGCCTCAGTTCCCAGAGTAAAAATCAGGTTAACGGCTCCATCCAGGAGCACATAGAGGGTTTTCGCCTTCTCATCCTGTTTGAAGATCTCTTGGCCCGCGTTGAAGCTCTTCTCTTCGCCCAGTTTAGCTATGGCCTTGAGCTGCTCATCGGACAAGGATTTGAACAGGTCCGCTTTCTTGAGTACCTGTACGGATGCCATATGCGTATCTCTTCCAATGGAGGTTTATTTGCTACTTCAGTTCTCCATAGGTATCGAAGACCAGCGGTTTTCGAGTTTGGAACTTGAAGATTTTGAACAGGTTGGTGATTGCGGCTCGGATTACCCCCCTTTTGACTGGAGCACTGCAACTTTAAGTTGCCTCGACCTCTTTCAGGAATTCCCCGATGAACCTCAGGTTCATCTCGTTGGCTTTTTGAGCATCCCTCAGCTGGAGGTTATCCGGGGGGAGCTTGCGCCGCTTCTTTTCCAGGCGGAAGATCTCGCCGTTGAGGAATTCAATGGTTTCGACCATCAATTCCCCCATGGCCTTGGCGGACTTCCTTGCCTTCTCGTATGTTTCTTTATCCACAAATGCTCTATTTCCGAAATAGAAGCGATCGAAGATCGCCCTTAGCCTCTCCAGTTCATCCTTCTTGAGTGTCTTCTTCCCCGAGGCAACCCAACTTTTGGCCTTTTCAACTACCTTTTCATAATCCATTTAACTCCAGCTCCTTGGTCGATTTCTCAGTCACTCCTTGAACAGACGTTGGGCGACGAGCTCCCGCTGGGCCTCACTGCTCCATCCGAATATCTGAACTACCTTGGCGTCGCGCATCATCCGTTCCACGGGATAATCCCTGATGTAGCCGTATCCGCCGAGCATCTGGATCGCATCGTCAGCCACCTTCGTGGCCACATCAGAGGCGAAGTACTTCGACATGGCCGAGAACATCTCCCAGTTCTCCGCCTTTTCTGTACCCATGCTGGCGGCTTTATAAACCAGGGTCCGGGCGGCCTCGGTCTGAGTGGCCATGTCGGCAATCATGAATCGAAGGCCCTGAAACTTGGAGATGCTTTTGCCGAATTGAGTCCGGTCCAGGGCATACTGGGCCGCGTAATCGACGGCCCCCTGGGCAATCCCGACCGCCTGAGCCCCAATGGCAGGACGAATCATGTTCAGCACCTCGATTACAATTGACCATCCTTTCCCCTGGTTTCCCAGGAGGCTTTCCTTGGGAATTTCACAATTATCCAAGATGAGGTCGGCCGTGGGAGTCCCGCCCATTCCAATTTTTTTCGGGCTTTCCTTGAAACTCAGGCCTGCGGTTTCCTTATCCACGAGAAAAGCCGAAATCGCCTCGGCTCCCTTTCCCGGGTCCGAGGTGGCGAAGACGGTGTAGAAATCGGCAACGCCTCCATGGGGGATGAAGAACTTCTTCCCGTTCAGAACAAAGGTGTCCCCCTTGTCCTCGTAGGCGGTTTTTATCGACTCTGGCTCATTTCCGTAGTTTGCTTCCGTCAGGGCAAAGGCGGCCAGACTGTTTTTCTCGGCGATGCCGGTGAAATACCTGTCCTTCTGCTCCTTGCTTCCCGCGAGCAAGAGGGGCAGGGTGCCCATGGCCTGGATGAGGATAATCCACGAGCAGGTTCCGGAGACCTTACCGATTTCCTCAGCAACATAGCAAAGGGATGGAACATCCCCTTCCATGCCCCCGTAGTCCTCGGGCAACACGATTCCCAGAAGGCCCTGCGCCCCCATGGCTCCGACGATATCCTGGGGGAATTCGGCCTCCTGGTCTATTTTCTCGGCCGCTGGAGCGATGACCTTTTCAGCCAGTTTCCTGGCTGCGTCCCTGAGCATCTCCCGCTCTTTTTCGATCTGGCTCATAACGCGATCTCCCCTCCACGAAGATGGAAGTAATTCAATTCTATACTACAATGAGGGGGAATTTGCAAAGAATTCTTGGACAGGTGATTCCGCGTTCACTTGGGAACCCCGGAGTCTCTGGCTTGACTTTTCGCTTTTTTTCTTGTTGCCACTATTCTGCTGTGATACCATACGTTCATGAAGTGGATTAACCAAAGGATTTTTCTGCCTCTGCTCGTCCTTCTCTTCTTGATCCCAGCGTTTTTCGTTGGTGCTCAATCCAAACACCCAAAAACAATCCATGCTCTCCAAGTGCGTTACACAGACGAAATCCATGCCGCCCATAAATATCTGGCCTATGCCCAGAAGGCACTTTCCGAAGGTTATCCTCAATATTGCATATGTTTTCGTATCATTCGCCGCCTCCGAATCGGTCCATGCCCGTAATTTCAAGAAGCTCCTATGTGATTTGGGTGTCGAAGTGAAGGAGATCCCAAAACGGGGATTTGTGGTTTCCGGCACAAAGGAGAATCTCAGAAACGCCACCACTCTGGAGATCGAAGAGATCGATCGGGAATATCCCCGAGTCATCGAGAATATCAAACCGGAGAGGCATGATGCTGCTATTCAGGATATCACGTATGCTTGGAAAGCGGAGAAGCAACATTTGGATCTCCTCAAGAGGGTCCAATCGGGTACGGGGAGATACTTCGGAATGCTTGTGAAGGAAGTCGAAAAGACCGACGTTCGGTTTTTCGTGTGCCAGGGATGTGGCTCAACGCTGACAGCGCTGCCGAGTGATGTGTGCCCTATCTGTAAAGGCCCAGTCGCAGGCTATAAGGAGGTGGAAAGGATCAAGTAAGCACCTTCCAAAGCTGGATTCTGAGTTCCATAGTTCTATTTTTATGCCAACTCTTTGGACTGAAGGGATTATGGCTGGCTGAACTTTTATTCAAAAAAAGACCCGATCCGTTGTCCTTTAGATCCCTTCCCTTTTTAATTCAACAATTTAACAACGTCCCCTCATTTCACTCATTTCGAATTTCTAACGCAATAACATCAGGTGCCTCTATTATCCTGTCATCTAAGAATTAAAAGTGAACTGTTCTTGATGGATTTAAAGTTTAAAAGTGAACACCTAGGAAACCATAATCTGAGGCCAAAAGGAGGTCTTAGGTT
>JGI2171J19970_10000309_pt1 | contig 24738 bp, 20 predicted proteins | sample DeeMarSWOR324_28_FD_19970 | JGI IMG/M metagenome (IMG submission 19970) | reverse complement strand
CGGAGGCAATTGAATTCGCTAAAAAGCGTGATATCAAAATTCCATTTCTTAAGGACTAAACCTAGGTGAAAGCAAAAATGGACCGAATTGTTGAATGCATTCCAAACTTTAGCGTAGGTTCAGATAGTAAGACCATTGATGCTATTGTTGATGCCATTCGCCAAACGAAAGGCGTCCACCTTCTCGATTATGAACATGACACCGCCTACAACCGGCTAGTCATAACCTATTTCGGTGAACCCGAAGCAGCTAAAACTGCCATGTTGAACGCAGGTCGTGTGGCGATTGAACGGATTGATATGCGGAAACACAAAGGACAACACCCGCGAATTGGAGCCTTGGATGTAGCCCCCTTCGTCCCAATCAAAAATATGACCGTCGAGGACTGTATCACCCTGTCCAAAGAATTCGCCAATGCATTTGCAGAAGAGCATGATGTCCCCGTGTATCTCTATGGTGAAGCTGCTGAAACTCCTGAAAAGGGCGATGTTGACTGGATTCGGAAGGGCGAATGGGAAGCCCTTGCCAAGAACATGAAAGACCCCGAACGACACCCCGCATATGGTCCAGCCAAACCCCATCCTACCGCGGGTGCCACCATGACTGGTGCTCGGGAAGTGATGGTTGGGTTAAACATCAACTTGGGAACAACGGATCTCCAGATTGCTAAAGCGGTAGCGAAGGCGATTCACCGCAAGAAGGGAGGTCTTGTCCGAATTAAGGCCATGGGTGCCCTCTGGGAGGATCGAGATATCACGCAAATTGGTATCACGAATACTGATTTCCGGAAGTCACCGTTGTACCGACAAATGGAACTAGTCAAAATTGAAGCCGCCCGATATGGTGTTCCTGTAGTAGGTGCGGAATTTTGTGGACTGGTCCCCATCGAAGCCTTAGCGGGCGTTGCAGATTACTATCTAAGATTGGAAGGCTTCTCCCTTGAGGACATTCTGGAAATCGCTATAGATCGAAAACTGGCTGAAAAGAATCCCAAACATGCCAGTGTTCTATCAAGCCTTTCAAAGAAGAAGAAATCGTGAAGAGCCTCATTTATTAGGTTTTATTCCCTTGTTCCCCCGTAATGGAAAGGATGCATTTCGATTCAGTCATTTTACATGCCGCAGAACTCCTCACCCTAGCTGGAGCCAGCCACACACCCAAACTAGGAACCGAACTCGCAGAGTTAGGGATTATTAAAGACGGAGCGGTCGCGATCCAAGAAAATCGCATTGCTGCTGTTGGAACAACCAGAGAAATTGAAAAACTTGTCAAAGCCGGAACGCGACCGAAGGTCATTGATGCAACAGGAAAAACGGTCCTTCCAGGATTCGTGGATCCCCACGCCCATTTAGCCTTTGCGGGCACCCGGGAAAAGGAATTTGTCCAGAAAATTCAGGGTGCCTCCTACATGGAAATCTTGGAGGCGGGGGGAGGAATCAATGTGACGGTCAAAGCGACTCGAAAGGCAAGTCGAAAGACCTTGGTGCGCCTTGGGCAACACACGTTGAATCGTATGCTCCGGTATGGCACGACAACCGTTGAAGGGAAGTCCGGTTATGGCTTGGAACCCAAACACGAATACAAACAATTACTTGCCATCCGTGACCTCAACCTGATTCATCCAATTGATGTTGTTCCGACGTTTATGGGAGCCCATGTTGTCCCTCAAAAATACAAAGACCGACCAGAACACTATGTGAAACTGGTCATGGAAAAAATGATTCCCACCGTGGCAAAAAAGGGAATGGCGGAATTTTGTGATGTGTTCGCTGAAGAAGGCGTCTTTGACATTAACCAATCAAGGCGTATTCTCAACCGGGCCAAGGAATATGATCTCATCCCAAAGGTGCATGCTGATGAGATGACCACCTTAGGCGGAGCAGAACTAGCCGCCGAAGTCGGAGCGATTTCTGCGGATCATCTCTTGAAAGTTTCGAACCAAGGCATCCAAGCGCTAGCCAAAGCCCAAGTAGTTGCGGTCCTTTTACCGGCAACCGCCTTTGTCTTAATGGAGAAAGAGTATGCACCTGCACGAAAATTAATTGACGCGGGAGTACCCGTGGCATTGGCAACCGATTATAATCCGAATTGCATGACCGAATCAATGCAACTCATTTTGACCTTGGCCTGTCTGAATATGCGAATGACTCCAGCTGAAGCCATTGCCGCGGCAACCATTAATGCCGCCCATGCAATCAACCGATCCCATGTGGTTGGGAGTCTCGAACCAAATAAACAGGCCGATATTTTGATCATCGATACTCCGAACCATGCTCATATCCCTTATCATTTTGGAATAAATCTCGTCGAAAAAGTGATAAAAAATGGAAAAATCGCTTTTTCTGCACAATAAGCTATTTTGTGGTTTAAGTCGGTTATTTTTTAACTAATCAAAAAATAGCTTTCCTGTTGGAAACTGTTACGTTTTTCTACACTTAGAACAAGCCATTAACACTTTATATTAAGAATCAGTCAATAGAACCTTGAGGTATCTGGTTTCCTACGGATTCCAGGCTTGAACAGAACCAGCGGGATATGTGAGATTACCTACCTCCAAAGGAGTAGGGAGCAGACTGGATGTCATGCATAATCTCCACAAAAAAACCAAACCTCATGACGAGGAAAGAGGATGAGTGAACTAAAGACTTCAAGAGTACTTCTGATTACTATTGCTACAGTGGCATTCATCGGAATCTGTATATTTCTTGCACCCCCAAACCAAGCTAAAGCTGAAGAAACCGCCCTCTCTTCACCCGGCATATGTATATCCAAACAATTCTTGTACAAGGACTTAATGGACGGCATCGAATGGCAAGACAAAGACATCTATCTTCAAGGATTAGAAGTCGATGTTTATTACATGGATTGTTGGCTACATATTGGTACCTTTTACACCAATGATACTGGCTGGATCGAATTTTGTGGTGTCCCAGCCGGTTGGTACAAGTTCGTGTGGGAATGTGGCGGGGTCGAATTCGAATCTAGACATTACGCTTGCTGCAACATGCAACATCACATTTGGGTCAATTATATTGAGCCGAAAGGTGAACAGAGGGCGACTTCTTCCTTTATCTTTAGGGTGCATCTCTTACCCGGACTTCCGGCGTAGGAGATGCGTCTATCTTTATTTTCTCCCCCAATTTCCCAGCCTTTGATCAACAGTAACTGATTTTTACCAAAGGCATTTTTAGGTCTAATTAGTTGATTCACCTTTTCTTTTTCGCTAAAGGGATGATGATCCGATACGGATCAGTATGGGTGACAGTTTTCCCGTCCTCATCAAAAGCAGATACTACGTACTCAAGACCAATTTGGGTCATAGGTTGAATTGAGAGATGTGGATGGAAATTGGCATTTATCGTGAACTGGACACTTCGTAGAGGAGCGATGTTGCGCTTTATCAGGCTAGTAGGTTTTTCACGTTGTTGCTTAGCTCGGGCGCTGCCAAAGGCCGTTGTCTTTTTGATCTGAAACCGAAGGACTCGTGATAACGAGTGAACCTCGATTTGCACTAACAACCGCTTCTCGGAGTTATTTGTTATTAGAAACCGAATAGGAAAGGTCGTTTTCCGTTTGAGGGAAATTGTAAAAGATGTCCGTGGGACTGTAATTTCCCAAGACAAGGTTCCATCGAAGGAGGTGGCTTGAGTATAAAAAAGAGGTTTTATCATTTCGTTATTTCTTCATGTTTTTCAATTATATTAAGTGAAACCTAAACGAGTTGAATAGTTGTTAGTAGAAACTAACTTTTTCACAATCAAGGAATTGGTTGATTGCCTGATTCCTCGTAGTTTGTTTCATACTCATTGTTATTTAGTCAAGCGAAAATCACTCTAGACATCTTCTGATGCAAAGGCTTTTAGTTGTGCTCATGACATACAGGGGAGACACAACCTCCGAGGGATATCTATGAGGGCTGGCTACCCCTTACTATTGATATTGTTAATTGGTTTACTTCCGCTTGGTGCGATGACGACCACTTATTTGAATGGAGGCTTTCCGCTTTCTGATGATATGGGTGGGACATTGGGCACTGAAGATGGAACGCTTGAAAATGGAATGAATCGTATTCCTGTACCGGGCCCTGATTTGGGTCAAGCTAATTGGAGTTCAAATCATTTTGAAAATCCTGGGTTTGAGGATTGGTCATCTGCATATGAGGCTGATGGATGGAGTGTTTCTAAAACGGGTAACCGTCACCATTGGGTTGAAACAACCCAAGTTAATGAAGGATCCTATTCGGCCGGTTATCAGTGCCAAAACTACCCAGATCAAACTGCCACTGCAACTTTAGAACAAACAGGAATTGACGCTGACTTTTCCAATATAACCTTGGAATTTGATTGGTATCTCGATCAAAATGAGAATCCGATCGAGGATGTAATGTATGCAGAGGTGCAACTCCAAGATGGTGTCAATACCTATTGGTTATTTTATTTCCTCAATGGAACCTCGAGTATTGACCAAAATTCCACTTGGGAAGGATACTTTATTTATGATTTGGGTCCAGCACAACAATGGAATACCCTTACACGTAATCTTACATCTGATTTCTTGTCAGTTTCTCAGCTTGCAGGATCTTATAGTGAAAACATCTATGTGGATAATATTAGATTCCAGTTACAAGCCCTGGGTGGAACTGATCAACTACTGCGTGGATATATTGATAATGTTAAGCTGCTTAATGAAACTGACGGGTATTATTGGATTAACGGGACGAATAGGAATGGGAATTTTGAGACAGGAGATTTCACATCATGGACAGTACCCGATTCTTCTGATGCTGGGAAATTTGAGCGAAGTACAACAGCTCATGAAGGAACTTATAGTGCCAATCTCACTGCTTATTCCTTTGGTAATTACAGTTATGTCAATACCCGCGATTACCCCTATACCCGATTGACTAGTCTCAATCAGGGTCATGTCAGTATGAGATGGTATCTGACTTTTGATAACCTGACTGCAAACACTTATGCGTGCATCATATTCCGTTGTCGAGATGGGGCAGCGACTCGAAATGTCTATTACATGCTCGGATACGGTGGGTCGAGTAGCCCAGTTGCTAACAGCTCCTTTGATGTTGTTCTCCATCCCAATGATTTCAATACTACAGGAAGTTGGAAGCATTTAGACGTTAACCTATGGTCCGATGCAAATTCTCACTTCTCACTTAGCGAATTAATGATCTGGTACGTTGAAGTCTTTTTAACGGCTAATGGCACTGATTCACTTATTAGCACTCAAATTGACAGTGTAAATCTACGTGCTGCGGCATTGAATCATGCAGCTTTTGAGGATCAACCAGCGGTAGGCCAACAAGTTCAGGGGTTCACTACGACATCGTCACGAATGACCGTCACCGGGACTGCTTATGATGGCAGTAAAGCTGGGAATGTAACTCATTCGAGTGGAACGCTGACTCTCCGTCATGCGATGCAACAACGACCTTTGAACAGCACCCGTGAAACCTATCTGGATGTTATGTGGCGCATTGAAGATACCGTCACTGCAAACCAGGTTTGGTTCCGACTAGTTCTCACTGATGGACGTGAACTAAATTATTACATGAATGGAATGACTGCCAGTCCTTCTAATTCATCTTCAGTAGCCTACTTCAACGTCACTGGTGCTGGAACAACAGGATTATGGATGCAAATGCACCGCGACTTAACCCACGACTATGAAGCAGTCTTTGGTAGTCTTCCCGATATTACTATGGAAGAATTATATCTACGAGTTTCCGCAACTGCACGACTTGAGATTCTCTTTGATGACCTCTACCTCTATGATGATCCGGCACCTCAGGTGAGTAATGTGTCTCACACCCCCACAACTCCTGACCATCAAGAGGGTGTGCAAGTGTCTGCAGATGTGGTCGAACAGGACATTCAGAGCGTGCTAGCACATTATCGTGTAGATGGTGGTTCCTGGCAACAGGCTTCAATGACTTATCAAGCTGGTGACACCTATAGTGGTACTATTCCGGGTCAGAACCACAATGCCTTCGTGGAATATTACGTAACAGCTACAGATGATTGGGGTTTAACAACGACTGCATTGGATAACGGAGATTATTGGAATTATACAGTTACGGATCAGACTGCTCCCAGTATTGATAATGTTATTCAAACTCCTAGTCCAGTGGGCTATACGGATACTGTGAATGTTACTGCAGAAATCACCGAAGAAGGAAGCGGCCTACAAAGCATTAAGGTCTTTTACCGCTTTGATGGCGGAGCTTGGGAAAACACAACCATGGTTACTACTGGATTTGCAGGCTATTATGCACCGATTGGTCAACAGCCGTACGGAACCTTTGTAGAATATTATGTCAACGCTACCGATAACATGGACCTTCAAGGCATTAGTGGAACCTACAGCTATACTGTAACTGACACCATTCCCCCCGTAATCACTAATGTTGCTCATACACCCACCTCTGTTGAATACACCGATAGCCCCACGGTGAGCTGTAATGTTACTGATTCAGACAGTGGGATTGATACGGTTGTGATATATTATCGTGTGGACGGGGGCGGATGGAACACCGTCACTATGTCCCCCACGTCAGGTACGGGATTCGCTGGCAGCATTCCGGCCCAAGCATGGAATGCGCAGGTCCAATATTATGTCAATGCGACCGATAATGCAGGTGCATGGGGGATCGATGATAATTCAGGAGCCTACTACGGTTACACCGTAGATGACACCGTAAACCCACTAATCAGCAACCACAATCGAAATCCTATTACCGTCGAATACACTGTAAGCCCGGTTGTCAGCTTCGACGTCATCGATGCAGGTAGTGACGTAGACACNGTTACCCTCTATTATCGGGTGAACGGAGGCGGATGGAACCCCGTCTCCATGAGCCCTGCTACCGGCAATAGCTACGAAGGAAGCATCCCTGTTCAATCATGGGATGATGATGTAGAATATTACGTTGTTGCCTTTGATAATGCTGGGAATTCAGCAACTGAAGACAATGGTGGAAGTAACTACAGTTATACCGTTGTGGATAATACAGATCCGGACATCAGCAATGTTGGACATACACCTGGGGTCGTGACATCCTCTGATCCGGTAACAGTCGGCTGTGATGTGATTGATGATGGGAGTGGTGTCAGCACTGTCACCTTATGGTATCAGTTTGACTCCGGTGGATGGAGTTCAATGGCCATGGGCCATACCAGTGGAAACCATTATGAAGCCACCATTGGTGCCATGCCTTATGATACCTTCACGGAATACTATATCGTGGCCACTGATTCAGCAGGTAATAGCGCTACGGATGATGCAAGTGGGGGCTATTACTACTACACAGTCACTGAAACGACTCCACCGAATATCTCAAATATCAGTCATTCACCGACCCCCGTTGAGTACACCGATAACCCGGATGTAAGTTGTGATGTCACTGACACAGAAAGTGGTGTGGGAACAGTCACCCTCTATTATCGGGTGAACGGAGGCGGATGGAGCACTGTCGCCATGAACCCCGCCACCGGCGACAGCTACGAAGGCACAATTCCCGCCCAAGCGTGGAATGATTTAGTCGAATACTATGTGAACGCCTCGGATACTGTAGGCAACTTTGCTGTGAATGATAATGGAGGTAGCTATTACAGCTACACGGTACAAGACACCACAGACCCGATTATCAGTAATCTTGGACGAACACCCTTGAACCCAGACTACACGGATAGTCCTGTTATTAGCTGTGATGTGTCTGATCCAGGTAGTGACATCGATTATATCCGATTATACTACCGCATCGATGGAGGGTCGTGGTTCTGGGTTGCCATGACACATACAACAGGCATTCACTATGAAACCACCCTATCTGCATACGTCTATGACACTCTCGTAGAGTACTACTTCGTTGCCCGAGACAACGCCGCAAATACGGCAACTGATGACAACACAGGGAGCTACTATAGCTACCGAGTTGACGACTTCACCGATCCACTCATCAGCAGTGTCGATCACTCCCCCAGTACCGTCGAATATGATGATACTCCTGTAGTGGGTTGCGATGTTACTGATGGTGGTAGTGGAGTCAGCTCTGTTGTCTTATACTATCGAGTTGATGGCGGGAGCTGGACACAAGTAGCTATGAGTGGTCCTGTGAGTGATCACTACGAAGGGACAATTCCAGTTCAGTCGTGGAATAGTGTTGTACAGTATTATGCGAATGCCACGGATATTGCAGGCAATTGGATTATCGATGACAACACTGGCAGTTATTACAGCTACACAGTTGTTGATAACACTGATCCTGTGATTAGTGAGGTGGGTCATACTCCTATTGTGGTTTCACAATTTGATGCTCCCATAGTTGGGTGTAATGTTTCTGATCCAGGGAGCGGAGTAAGTTCTGTTCAATTGCACTATCGCGTCGACGGAGGATCATGGGATATCGTAGCCATGAGTTTCACAAGTGGTGATCACTACGAGGGAACCATTCCTGTTCAGGCGTTGAATGCGTTTGTTGAATACTACATTGATGCAACTGATAATGCTGCAAACAACGCTGTCGAGAACAACGGAGGTAGCTATTATACCTACACGGTTGGTGACCTGAACCCACCGGTCATATCAAATGTTGGTCACACTCCTTCACCCGTTCAGTACAACGATACTCCGGTAATTGGTTGTGATGTTGTCGATATTGGGAGTGGCATCGCTAGTGTTGTATTAGCCTATCGAATTGATGGCGGCGCATGGACCTACGTGGCGATGACGCACACTACTGGGAACCGATATGCATACACCTTCGTCACTCAACCATATGGCACCCTAATTGAATACTGGATGAATGCTACAGATAACGTAGATAATTGGCAAGTCGAAGATAACAGTGGCCTTTACTATAACTACACAGTGACTGACAGTTTTGACCCTGTCATAATAAGCTTGGATACTGCGCCTTCAAATGTCGAATATGACGCAACTCCAACTATTGGCTGTGACGTCTCTGATGTAGGATGCGGTATTCAATCAGCTCTGTTGGTGTATCGTGTTGATGGAGGTTCTTGGACGACTTTGGTTCTGGCACATACCAGTGGTAACCATTATCAAGTAACTCTTTCGAGCCAAATCTGGCAGACCCAAATTGACTACTACTTCAATATTACCGATAATGCTGGGAATTGGGTAGTTGATGATAATGATTCTAGCTATTACAGCTATACAGTGATTGATTCCACAGATCCAGCACTGGAAATCACAAATCCCAATGACGGAGATGTGGTCAACGACATCGTTACGATTTCAATGACAGCTTCTGATCCAGGTAGTGGAATCGCACGTATCGAAGTCTTCATCGATGGAACAGAAGTAGGCGAGATTACTAGTGCACCTTTCACCTTTAACTGGAACACGACGTTAGTTCTCAACGGAGCACACGACATTACTGTTACGGTATATGATAATGCTGGAAATGAGGGGAGCCAAACCATTTCAGTGACCGTAAATAATGTTATTTTCACTCCTCAAATACCGGTAGAAATTATCATATTCGGCGGTATTGTTACCATAGCGGCGGTGGCTTGTGCGGGTATCGTTATTTTCAGACGCCGTCGAAAATGGGGAGACTAATCCTATTAACGCCCAGCTAAGCTGGGCGTGTCCTCATTTTTTCAGGAGAAACCATGCTATTACATTCGGTTCAATAGCTTTCAAAGAGAGAAGTCCAGAATTTGATGGATAATCGGGTCAAGTAATTGTCTATTATGAACAATTTGATGTAATGTGATAACATCCTGATGAACAAAAGTATCTTGGGTTATTCGATTCCGTTGCTCACCGTGATAGGTTGAAATGCTTGGAACAGCTTTCCGAATTATTTGATAGGCCAAATCTGAGCCATGTCCTAGCGTGATTTCACGTTGGAGTTTTCGAAGATCAATGCCTTGTACTGCACAAAGCAATTCGAACGCAATAATGTGTTCCACATTGTCTACTACCTCACGGGCCTGTCGTGCGGAAATTGTGCCCATACTGACATGATCCTCTTGGTTGGCTGAGGTGGGTATTGTTTGCACACTTGCAGGTGTGGAAAGGGTTCTACATTCTGCGACAAGGGCGGCTGCAGAAATTTGGGCTAATCCAAGCCCGTAATAGACCCCACGGTTTTCTATTGTGGGTTTGAGTAGCAAAAGTGGGAGCCCATTACTGAGATGATGGTCGATGAGTCGGGCCATTCGTCGTTCAGCGATTGTACCTATGCTTGTCATGGCTATTGTCAGCAGGTCCATCGCTAAGGCTATTGGTTGACCATGGAAGTTACCACCTGAAAGGTAGATATTCGATTCGGGGAAGATAAGAGGGTTATCCGTAGCGGAATTGATTTCCGTGGACACAACCTGATAGATATACTCTAGGCTATCTCGAACCGCACCGATGACTTGGGGTGTGCATCGAAGGGAATAAGCATCCTGAACCCGAATAGTTTTTTTCGCTAGGACTTTTGCCCCATCAATGGCTTCTTTGGAAACCCCCAGATTTTCCAACGCCGTCATGATTGCATTTCGCTGTTTCTCAAGTTTCGTTCGGGATGGACCCGAGTCTACAGCCATTTGTTCGTCTAATTCGATAACCAAGTGCATAACATGATGGATAATGATTTGAAGTGCATCATGCGTTGTAGTATCATCAGCGTGGCGAATCTTTCCTAGTTCTTTCAATGCTTTTTGGACATTTTGAGCGCGCTGGCGTGAAGTCAAAACCAGATCACTACCTTTAAGCAATGCCCGTAAATTCTTAGCTGTGTGTTTCTGACCTCCATGCGGTCGCACCTTCTGGATGCGTGAATCAAATCCATCCGTGACTCCTTCGAGTGCTTCAATTGATAGAGCCGCAGCGATTTCTGCGTTCGCCGCAAGGGCTTTCGCATCAGCAATGGCTAATGCAGCAATGGCAGTCATGACCTGTGTTCCATTGATGAGAGCAATTCCTTCTTTGCGATCAAGAGTGATGGGTGTCAACTTGGCACGTTCTAGCGCCTTAGCTCCTGGAAGTATTTCACCATTGAATTCCGCCTGACCTTCTCCAATTAAAACGAGTGCCATATGTGAGAGAGGGGCGAGATCTCCACTAGCCCCGACGGATCCTTTTTCGGGAATTACGGGATGAACTCTTTTGTTAAGGAGATCAAGTAGGAGTTGAAGGGTTGTGAGTTGGATGCCTGAGAACCCTTTAGCTAGCGTATTTGCACGAAGTAACATCGTTGCTCGAACTACTTCAACAGGTAAAGGTGAGCCAACGCCAGCGGCGTGACTAATCAAGAGGTTGCGTTGGATGTCACGAGCTTTATCACTTGAGATGATTACTTCGCTAAATGGACCAAATCCTGTTGTCACCCCATAGATTACCGCGCCCGAATCTGCCCACTGTTGAATTAATTTTGCGGCTGCCTCAACCTTTGCTTTGGCTTTAGATGAGAGGGTGACTTGGGTTCTATTCCGAGCAACAGAGATTACTTGCTCTATAGTAAGGGTCTCACCATCAAGTTCGATGTTCGCTTTACCCATATTGTTCACCTTTTCTATTGCTGCTTGCCTTACCGTACTAGGCTAAAAGGTTTCATCCTACAAAATTATGGTCTTGTGGCTGATTAATTATACTTGACTCAAAGATGAAAGTGAACAGATTAACCAAGGACACTAATTTTTCTTCTGGAGAGTGATTTCGATTTGACTTATTCCTCCCCATTTGCTCTTCTTACCCTTGGGGTAGTAGGTATCAATTTGAATTGCTTTTTCATCAATTTCCAGATCAGGTTCGAATTTGTTCCGTAAGAGTTCAGCAACTTCGACTGCGCGATAAATGAGTTGACCTCTTGCTTTGAGCGTCACGGATTGATTCTTCTTTACTTGAGTAATGCACGCCCATACGTATTCCATTAATCGCTTTTTCCCAATGAATACTACATCCTTCATCCAAAACCGTTCAAGGAGTTGTTGATCGAGAGGAGCTTCTTCTGCGGTAGCAAGAACGCCAGCCGGAGCAGGTTCTGTGACAGGAACCGGAACCTCATCAAGAACAGGTTCTTCTGTGGGTATGGGAACCTCTCGTTCTAGCACTTCCCTTTGGGGCATTAGTGTAAACCCAAGAAGCGGGGGACTTATCACTTCACCGACATCAACAGGGAATTCATCATCTTCTTCTTGATCGGGAACAGATGGCAATTGCTCAGATTCTTTTCCTAAGAACAGGGCGAATCTTTCAATTTCACGCTCAAGAAGTTCCATTCTGAAGCTAGTCTTCGGCCAACCTTCGATGCGTTCGAGAATGGCATTAATCAATTCGGGATTCTTCGTATAAATACCCGCTTCATCTCTTGAACTCCAGCTCTCTGTGGTTAGATTCTGCGATGAAAGAATTGCAGCTTTGCCATCAACGATAATACAGTTTGCATGGAGGTTTGGACAAGAGTCAACCACAAAGCGATTGGCTAAGAACATCTCAATTGCTTCAGGATCTGACCGCTCCGTCGCCCATTGCCGCCAATCAACCCAGGTGATAAACCGCACTTGCACTTCATCAGAAATCGCTCGGAGAATATGTTCAGCAACATCATTTGTAATGTACGGCGATACGAGAATCACATTCTGCTTCGCAGACCCTAGTAGTGCATACACCAAATCATTTAATCCATTGGAGGTGTTCACGAAGACACTTTTCGATCTTTGTGGTAAACTCGACGAAAGTGAATAGGTGTGTTCACTATTTGGATACTCAGAATATTCATCACTGAAAGCTAAGAGAAATGCTCTGGCTTCCTTTAACATTCGTTGTTCAGTTGAAATAACCGCCAACTCATGGAGCTTATCAAGACCGTTTTCAGTGAAATTTGCTGATCCCACGGCAAGACAATTGCCTGTTAACAAGACTTTGAAATGCATACGGGGCCTTCGAACAATCTCGACATCCCGTTTATACTGACGGGCAGTTGATTTAATTTGCTCAGCATCTGTGTTGTTTCCCAATACAAGTCTCAAACTCAAGGATTCATCAATCGTGTTGAGGAGCATATTACTGGGCTTTTTTGAGATGTGTGGGAAAGCAAGCCATAATTCTGATTCTGCCCAGTTTGTAAGAGAGATATATTCAGGCTCGAGTGGCGAGTCAGCTAGACTAATCAGGGACGTGTGTTTTATTTCCCCCGGAACCGAAAGTTTGTCGAGAATATAGGGAATAAGCCTTCCTTCGATTGTGGGGCGAAATGCCCACAGGAACATGAGAATAACCGAACCTATTAGGAGTAATGGAAATATGATGGGGAACATTCTAGTCTTGGACTCCCCTGTCAGCTGGAAACTTACCCAACTTAGTAAAGACGTTATTTATTATTGTTTAGTCGGGACGAGTCCTTTTGGGCGTTTTGCGTTCTTTTCCATTTTTCGAGATTTTTCTGGAAAAACATCCAACTGCGCCCTAGCTATTCTTGACGCAAATATGAGTGAGCCGACCAGCCGAGAAGAAAAAGAACCAGCCCCAAAGTGTACGGACTGATAAACAATGAACCTAGCAGCACCCAGGTGAGGCTACTTGGTGCTACACCCAAAAAAATGAAAAGAACTGGCGACATCGCAGTCCAAGAAATGACTGGATAAGTGATAATGAGAGCGACTGGTGTTTCTTTTTTCCCGCTTGGTGTGGATGGATAGCGACTACCTAGCGCAACACCGATAGCTGTTGATATGAGTACAGCGTGAGGTAAAATAGCAACCGCCATTATGAGTAAGTGAGGATTGCCTAAAAACAGAGCAAAGTATATTGTCACGGGGATTGCTAACAGAAAGGGGGTCAAAAGGAGTTGCAAGTATTTGATGAATGTGAACCAGAATGGTCGAACCTGAGATAACCGGATAAGATAGATTGTTCCCCGTTCACCTTGGAAGGGATCAGAAGCATTGATAGAAAGAAGGGGAACAATCACAATTATGAGAATAATGTACAGGGAACCGAGTGTGGGTACAAGTTGGGAGGGAAGGGGAATTGCAGTGATAAGTGTGGGTTGAAGCGTGATTAGAAACAGGGCGAATACAAAGTTTGCAATGAGTCCAACAAGATAGAATGCCTTCCCCGGTTTCCTGAATCCAGTAATGAAATCCTTTCGGAGCACTGTAGTAAGGGGGCTTTTTGCCCTCTCAAATAGCACAGGGAATCGGCTCAGCCATCCTAACGAGAGCCCACGACGCCGAGTAACCGCAGAAATTTCTTCATACAAGTCAATGGTAATCCGATCTGAAAGGAATTGGGCAACTTCTAACACGAATAGATAACCAAATAGTAATCCACCAATCAACCATGGTAAAGCAGGATAGTAAAGAGTGATGAAAACTGGAACATGGGGATTGGGTACCAACCAATGACCACTAAAGACCATTGCGATGAATAATCGTGCAAGATTGTAAAGCGGACCATAGAATACTACACCACCAACAACCAATATGGGTGTCAATAGAACAAAGGTTCCTAAGGCTACTGCAACGAAGAATACAATTCGATAGTATCGTCGGAATTGACGATGTTGTGAGACAAATTTTCGCATGAAGTATAAGCCACTGGTTGCGACTGAACCGATTTCTCCCAGGAGAAATACTAGTAGGATGATTAGAAGAATCATATCGTATGACAGAGCATAATCTTGTATGAAGAACCACACTATAGGGAGAATGGCGATAATGACATAGAAGTAGATAAGAAGCCGTCTGGGAATTGTGCGAAAATACTTGGCGGTGAAAAACACATAGCCCCTCATGGGTGCAGAAAACAGCGTGTCAACATCCGCTGGCTCCGATTCCCCTCCTATGGGGACACCAACTAGAGCCTTGATTATCTGGTGAGCAACAATGAGGGCAATGAGAGCAAAAACGAGCCAGATTGCATTTTCACCAAAGAATCCAGATTCTTGCAGAAGTGAATAGATCATATTTCGGACGGTCTCAATCCCCGTATTATAGCCCAACATCAAACTTTCATTTATCATAAAGAACCAGAGGAACCAGAAAATCAAGAGGATGATGGCGATTGAGAGAGCCTGGATCATGATGAAAGCGGGGCGGCGTATTGAGATACGAAGATTGTTCCACATGCGGCGATATTCCCAACGCGTGACGATGCTTGTGGAAGTGCCCCTCAGGATTTTTACCTCCCCTGTAATGTATTGATATAATAATCCTCTAAGTTGTTTCCGCTTCCAACTTTTTCACGTAGGTCTCTTACCGATTCAGAAGCGACTTTAACACCTTCTGAGATAATGGTAAATTCATCACAGATTTCTTCAGCAACACTTAGAATATGGGTGGAAATAAGAACTGTGGTGCCATTCTGGGCGACTTCACGGATTATTCGTTTGAGAACATACCCGCCTTCTGGATCAAGGCCATAGAGTGGTTCGTCCATTACTAGGATTTTGGGGTTCCGAATGAGCAAGCCACAAAGTAAAGTTCGTTGAAGCATTCCTCGAGAAAGTTCACCTAGATACTTATTCACATACCCTGCCATGTCAAACCGCTGCACATACTGTTCACGACGTTCTTCAAAGTCAGTTTTGGGCACCTGATATAAACTAGCAATGAACCGTAAGAATTCGTCCACCCGTAATGTTTCATATGCGGCGGGAGTATCTGGTAAAAAGCCTAAGTGGGCCTTTGCTTGCCATGATTCCCGGAGCATATCATAACCCATGATAAAGATGCTTCCCCGGTTGGGTCGACTCAAGCCCGCAAGCAATCGAAGAGTGGTGGTCTTGCCTGCACCGTTCGGTCCTACGAGGGCATGAACAACTCCCTGTTGAATCTTCAAATTAAGGCGATTCACCGCCAAAATGTCAGGATGAAAAATCTTGCTGAGTTGAAATGTTTCAATTGCAGGTACATTGTTTCTTGAAGGCTCCATTGCGCCGGTCATGTTGTTTACCTCATTCCAAATTCAGTCGTTGATGTGCATTCGTCAGGGATGCAACGATAACCAATCACCTGGTAAAGGTACAGAGACAATAACAATAATGATGATAAGTACAGCACCAATAATTAGGGCAGCTCGAACAACCGGAGTAATTCTCTGGTAACCTTTTTTGAATACAAGGGAGAGTAGTGCAGCGGAAATCAAGAAGCCTCCTAGGGATCGGCATACTAAGTAAATTAGCGGAGGGACCGGTGATGATGCAACATCAAAAATTTGGATGTAGAGACCGGTTAGTAAGAAATACGTATCAATTGCTAATACAATAGTAGCTACAGTGACAAATATAAGGCCAGAAATGAGGCCACGATATTCCCAGAAGGATTGAATGTCGCCCAATTCAAGATGGGCATTTGCTTTCTCAATCGAAGTAATTAATTCAGCACGGCTCATTGACTCAGTTACAATAATGCCCAGTCGCGAAGCCTCCTTTTCTAAACCCTCCCGATCCAGTGCTAGTAATTTGTCGCGGAAATCAGTCAAATTTGAACCTCCTCGTGGAATTCAGTGAAATCCCACCCCAATCTTTGTGGTAAATAGCAACCCTGTTATTCTCTTATTATCGTTATCGTATTGGCAAATGCCTCTTAGAAAAATATAACGAGAAGCTAGACGAAGGTTGTAAAAGGCTTCGGCTATTCTTTTGGGTTCAATGGGGGTGGTGGAGTTTTTGATAGCATGAAAAGACTAACGAAAAAGAAGAAGACAAATCCAAGGGATGCGGCAATGGGGAACACGGTTTTTATCCAGAAGAGAGAATCCGGGACGGGTAGAAATGGGGAAGTCCATCCTGCGACGAAGAGTACAGTCCCGATTACCAGGAAGAGAACAGCTAGTCCCCACCGAGACTGATTAGTCAGGTTGAATTGCACAGGATTAAGCCTCCAACACCATTGATGTCTTTGATATCATGTCATACATCGGATTTTTGCCTTAACTCTTTCTCTAAATTGGCAGGTTTAGGAACTGGAGAATTTTGGGAGACTTCAGTTGTTTTTCGTAATCGGTAGCGGAGATAGAATTTGTACACCTCAACGACAACGAATACTAACAGTGCTAGCAGGATAATCACTAGCCAATCATAAAGAAGGAGTGGGACGGTGGAAAAAACTATGGAAAGGGGTGGGAAGTAGATAATTACCAATTGTAAAATAATTGACATTGATACGGCGGCAATCAGATGGCGGTTTTTCGTGAATCCTACTTGGAAAAGCGAGAGATGTCCAGAACGTGAATTAAATGCATGAACCATTTGTGCCATAACCAAAAGTGTGAAAGCTAGAGTACTCGCTCGAAGCCATGCACTCTGTATATCCCAGCCTAGACCACCTGCCCATAGAGGTAGAGTTAGTCGCAACATTTCCACAGCAAAGAGACCCAAAGTAATAATACCAATAGTAATCCCGACTATCCAAATGAGAACCCAGACGTTACGAGTAATGACTCCCTCATTGGGGTCTCTTGGACCACGTATCATGACATCCGGTTCCATTGGATCCATACCAAGTGCCAGTGCGGGTAAACCATCGGTAACAAGATTAACAAATAGGATTTGAATTGCCAGAAGAGGTAGGTCCCAGCCAAAGATTACGGAGAGGGTGATACTAGCGAGAAATATTACCAAGATTTCTCCAGCATTACAAGAGAGGAGGTAAGAGATGAATTTACGAGTATTATTACCAATGCCCCGTCCTTCTTCGATGGCGTTGACAATGGAAGCGTAATTATCGTCAGTCAGAATCATATCCGAAGCTTCCTTCGTCACATCCGTACCAGTTATTCCCATTGAAATACCAATATCAGCAAATTTGAGAGCGGGAGCGTCATTGACGCCATCACCCGTCATTGCAGTGACATGCCCACGGTTTTTGAGAGCTTGCACAATACGTAGCTTATGTTCAGGCGAAACCCTTGCATATACACGAACTTGCGATGAGACATCGGTCAGGTCTTCATCAGAAAGGGCATCTAGGGCATCTCCTGTTAACACAGCGTCATCCTCTTCAAACATACCTAGCTCGTTAGCCACAGCTAAGGCAGTGTATTGATTGTCCCCAGTTATCATGACTGATTTGATTCCAGCGCCTCGAGCAGTTTTTATGGCATCATAGACTTCGGGGCGAGGTGGATCCATCATTCCCACTAAACCAACGAATATCAAATCCTGTTCCACACCCTCAGGCGAAATATCACAAAGATCCTCAGGGCAAATTCGATAGGCCATTCCTAGCACACGTAGTGCCTTGTTTGCCATTTTGTCATTATTGCTCAGAATTTCTGCTCGTTCATCTTTTGAAAGGGTATGAACGCCGGTACCGGTATAGATGTGAGTACTTTGTTCTAGAATAACTTCCGGGGCACCCTTCACATGGGCGATGGTTTCATGGTTGGGGGCATCATGCAGGGTTGACATGCGTTTCCGTTCAGGGTCAAAGGGAAGTTCAGCAATTCGAGGATATTCGTCTAGTAATTTTTCTGTGAATCCAGCTTTTTGTGCGGCTACGACTAGAGCACCTTCCGTTGGGTCACCAACGACTTCCCATCCACCATTATCTTGTCGAACTGTGGCATTACTACACAGTCGACCAATACGAAGTAGCAATGCTAGCTGAACATTTTTCAAGGGATCAATCTTTTGACCGTTAGAGGAAAAATCGCCTTTAGGGGAGTAGCCAGCCCCTGAAACAGTTACCACGTTTCCGGGTACAAAGATTTCCCGAACTGTCATTTCATCCTTTGTTAGGGTTCCAGTTTTATCAGAACAAATGATATCTGCGGATCCAAGAGTTTCTACAGCCGGTAGCCTACGGATTATTGCATTCCGTTTCACCATGCGTTGGACGCCTAATGCTAGAGTAATCGTAACGACTGCGGGTAATCCTTCGGGAATAGCCGCGACTGCCAGTGCTACAGCAATAACAAACAAGTCTAAGAAGGTGCCCATTTCAAGACCGCTAGTGAACCACGCTACCACAACTTGGACAGTAAGTACAATCATACAGATAATGAGAATTGCGACACCGAGTTGTCTACCCAGTCTTCGCATACGTTTCTGTTGTGGTGTTTCTTTTTCTCCTGCTTCCTGAATAAAACCTGCAATGCGACCAATCTCGGTATTCATCCCTGTTTGTGTGACTACTGCAAGACCGCGACCTGAAGTGAGGGATGTACTAGCATGCACCATATTGGATTGATCGGCAAGTGGAATATTCCGCGTGAGAATACCCGTAGCATTTTTTTTCACAGGCATTGATTCACCGGTTAGTGAAGCTTCATTGGTGTAGATATTATGAGATTCGATAAGCCGCGCGTCTGCAGGCAGTCGATCTCCGGTCTCCAATCGGAGAATATCCCCAGGAACGACTTCTGTTGCAGGTAAATCTATAGGTTCACCTTCACGGATTAGATGGGCTTGAGGTGCAGCCATTTTTTGTAGCGCTTCAATGGATTTCTCAGCACGATACTCCTGGGTAAAACCTAAGATGGCATTAATGACTACGATAATCATAATAACAATAGCATCAATGGGAGGTTCATTGTGACTAGGGAGGGTGAGGTTAACGTAAAAATTCAGCACTAACGAAATTATTGCTGCAAATATAAGAATAATGACGAGTGATTCCTTGAACTGGGAGAGAAACATGGTGATAGGGCTGGGCCCTTTGGTCTCTTCCAAGGCATTGGGACCATATTTCTCTAATCGGCGTTGCGCCTCATCATGATTTAACCCTTCATCAGTGACCTGCAGTTGTTCCATGACAGCAGATGCGTCTTGAGTGTGGGGTAATGGTGAATCCGTCGTCAAGGACACGTCCGTCTATTCATATAACGATGTACCAACACACGTTTTAGTTTAAGCTTCAAGCGCGTCTCATTTATTTATAATTGTGTGTTACAAAAATTTGTAGATTGACTCAAAAAAGAATCATGTGCATTTACCATTTATTCCGTTTTAGCTTCTTCACCAAAGAGCGCCTTGGCAATCTCGTTACGCTTTTGGGTTCCCACTTGTCCAAGTAAAGTGTCAATCCGATAATCCACCGTGATATTGCCCTCTTTGTTTTGGACAAATACACCGCCAATGAGGTCCATCGGTGTCTTACCCACAGAGACTTTTGCACTCTGACCAGCTGCCTTAGAGATTGTAGTAGCGAGACCAGTCATCTTAGAAACGAGAGCCTGATCCTCCTTTCTAGCCAGCACCACAATATCGCCACCGCCAATCTGTGTTCCTGCATTAATTATCAGGTTCTTCAGGAAGGTCTTATACCTGGCTTGACTCCTTTCTTTTTCAAATTGCTTTCGTGCATGGACGAAAGCCCCATCAATTATCTTTGCCTTGGCTTCCAAGATTTTCATGTGTGCATCATTTTGAGCTTTGCCAAGGATTCGGTCGCCTGAATCTTGAGCCATTTGACGTCGTCGGTCTGCCCAACCCGTGAGATTGGTACGGGCATTCTCTAAGGCTTCCTCGGTGCGTTGGCGACCAGCCACTTCAGCTTCATCGACAATACGTTTCGCTTCAGCCTTTGCGTCGTCGATAATTGTTTTTTGAACCATATCAGCCGCGGATCCCTTACTCATTAACTCGCACCCCCGTATTCATACACACCACTGACAATCAAGTCGACTGTCTTTTTCATATTCTTCGCACTTGCCTCTTCTAAGGTAGCGGCTTCTTTTTCTGCTTTGGAAATTATTTGTCGAGCTTTCGTTTTCGCCTTGCTCTCAACGTCTTTTTGGATAAGTGCAATTTCTTCCGTTAATTCTTGTCGCACCTTAGGCTCCGTTTCCCGAGCTTCTCGCTCAGCTTGACGTTGAATCTGTTCAGCCTTGGCCCGAGCCTCCTCGATAATTTTTTCAGCTTCAGCTTCAGACTTTTGAATATCCGTTAAGACCTTGCTCATCGTAAACACCGAGAATTTAGGTAAATTATCAAGTCGTTATTCGCCTTTCAACGATGACCTTTCCTAATAAGCCTTATTATCAGGTGAACTACCCCTGCATTCATGCAGGGGTTTCCATCGTGTCCACTCCCCGGGGAACGTGGGGGAGGGCTGTGTGTCGATGTAAGCCTTGCAAGAAAGCTTGTAATGGCTCCCCGTTCACTGGGGGTTGCTGCAATAGGAACCGCACCATGATGTTGACCGCCGCATTCTGATCCCGGTCGAAGGGCGTTCCACAAGTGCATTGAATAGTGCGTTCGGATAACCGCCGAACTCGAACCGTGCCACATACACAACACCGTTTGGTCGTTTACGCCTCGTCAATTCTTATCACTCTTTTCCCTACTTTCTTGGCTTTGTAGGTCAAAAATTGGACGAACCGCCCCAGGAAGCCGGTGTTCTGCAATGAATGATTCAACGTGCGATTCGCAGCGTCCTGCTGCCGACACCCCGAATTCCGTTTTTTCCGCGCCATGCTCTTCACCGCGAGATCACCCACGATGAGTGTGTTGGCCCGGGTATGCGTTACCACCACCTTTGACACCTTATGCTGGAAATCCCGTAGCTAGTTGGTTAGCTTGTGTCGCATCTTCTGCCACTTTCGATGATAAAACCACCACCGATTACTTTGCATTCGACAATGATCGCGGCGCGATTGCACGGCCTGTAACTTTTTCTTCCAGTACAGGTCGGGGCGACGATTACGCATTTGGACAAATTTTCCTTGTGAGTTCACCGCAGTGACCAAGTTGATCACCCCAAGGTCCATTGCCTGATACCAACCATTGTCCTCATACGGGAGGACCGCTGCCTCATAGGTTATAGCTACGAACCATCGTCGTTGTCGATCCTGAAACAGGTCCACTTGTTTGATCCGATCCTTTATTTGTGGTAGCCAAGGCAACACAAACACCAGCTCAATCCCCGAGGGGTGGTGATGGGCGAAGCGAATCCGTTGGTGCTCGATGTCTAGGGTGAAATCGGATTGATTGTAGCACAGGGTTGTAAAGTAGTGTCTACCTTTGAAGTGAGGTAGTCGGGCCTGGGTGTCGCCCCGGCGCCACCGAGCGAAGAAGGACTTGTAGTCGGCATCCAAGCGGCGTAACACCATTTGCAAGACCTTGGAGTAGACCCAGGTGTATTCAGGATACTGGGCCTTGAGGGCGGGGAGGGCGTTTTGTTGGTGTGTGTAGGTGATAGGGGAATGCGTGCGGGTTGGCTGTGTACGAGTCCTGGCCCACTGGTGGCGGCGTTCTGCTAGGGCTTAGTTATAGAGGAGGCGGCATTTTTCAGATAGGGCCCACAGGACTTGGATTTGTGCCGTTGTGGGGGCGATGCGGATTTTGAGGGTGAGCAGCATTGACGTCATGCTGAGGCTAGGTGGACCTTTGTGTTTTTTCAGTCTGTGGGAGGGGTGCGGATAACTAACGGGTCGATTCCTCTCCGCTGTGAACGACTGGGACTTCTCGACAAATAGTTAAATTTCGTTTCCACTTGATAATAAGCCGAAACCTTAAGAGAAGATGTCCTTTACTAGCGATTCGAAGAAAAGTAAATGATGGGATTTACTTAAACCTCGAAAATACTGGAAAAAAATGTTGGTGACTGGAATGAGTGGTGAAGCCCCTATTTCTTCGGGTCGAGTTTTTCGATATACTTCAATCGCTTGTGAAATTCTCATTTTTGCCTTGGTCGGTTGGATTATTGGACCTTATATTTGGGGACCAAATGGTCAATATATCGGAGCTCTGATTGGTGCATTGATTGGTACAATTATGATGTTTTGTACCCTCTTTTACTTGGCAGGGATGTTTGGTCGGAGGAAGGAAATAGCCTAAAAATAAGAAGAAGGCTTATCAAAAAGAAAGTAGAAGGTAGGAAACGATGTCGGTCGCACGGTATAGTTACATTAACGCAAAAATCCGGGGATTCAAATCAGATATGCTCACACCAGAGCAGTGGGACGCCCTGCTAGGTGCTCGGGATATGTATGCGGCCTTACGTGTGTTAGATGCCACGAGCTATGGTGAGATTGCAAAGGATTTTGATGAATCCGCCACTCCCCTCGAAGTTGAGCAAGCACTCAAGTTAGATTTCAACCGCGTATTATCCGAAATCCAATCCGACGCCCCCAAGTCCATGCAATCAATCATGAACTGGATTACCCGAAAATTCCAACGCGAGGTCGTCAAACCCATTCTTCGACTTTATGTAACTGAAAAAGACCAAAGTCTCGTCGAACGTCTACTTGTACCTATCGAGCCCTTCACAACAAGAGTTCTTCTAGACCTGTTAAATTCCAAGGACCTGAATGAGTTTGTGTCAAAAATCCCAGACCAATACTTCAGGCGTCTTATTGAGAGTTTAATTCCACAATATGAAGAAACTGGACGTCTCGTTACAGTGGAACAAACAATTGATGCAAACATCCTTGAAAACCTTCACAGTGAAGCAGGAAAATTGAAAGGGCAAGACCAGGAAGTCACCTCCAAGCTGACAGGTGTTGAAATCGATCTTGTCAACTTCATGACCTCTCTTCGCACCCACTTTCTTGGAATATCACCAACTGACGCTGAAACCCTGTTACTTAACGCTGAATTTCGATTACCCCGAGCCCTTTGTAAAGAAGCCCTACACGCGCGAAGCTTTGAGGAACGTGTCAAGAAACTCCAAGAAAGTCCATATAAAACAATGATTTCTCAGGCCTGGGAAGTCTACCAACAGTATGAAAGCTTATACAGTTTTGAACATACCTTCCATAAGCAAATCCGTACCGATAGCTCTGACGCCCTCCTTGGATATCCCTTCCACTTTGGCATCGTCTTAGGCTTCCTTAACCTCAAATGGTACGAAACCCTCAACCTCAAAGCCATCATGAATGGGAAAGCCGATCAACTTGAACCGAACATCATTCAACGAGCTCTAATACTCTAACCCGATAAAAAGCCGAAACCTTAGAGTTAATACTCATAGTAAGACTTAATGGGTGAAACCAAGGTTTGCTCAAGTATGGGCGATAAAGATCTCCTTTTTGATGAAAATCTAAGCATGTCACCAAAAACGTTGAGTGGGCAATTACGCCTTCTCCTTGAACAACGTAAATGGACTATCCATTCCGTCCATGAAATTCCAGAGCTTTTAGGACAACCCGATGAACGAGTAATCGCCTACGCAAAACAACATGGATACGCGTTACTCACACTCGACAAACGAATGGCCTACATAGCGGTTAAAGAAGAGGTTGATGTGTATTTAGTTCTCCATGAAAAACAAACAGCAGAAACCAATTCAACTGAGGAATTAACCGTCGTGCGTCTTAATCCCTTTGCCACCGTTCAAGCCCAGACTAGCTATTATGTTGAACTAGAAGCAAAAGAGTCTGATTCTGAGTAACAAAATGAATGGACGTGACAGAAAACGAAAACACGGCAAAAACAAGATTTCGTTTATATCGATGACACGGTGTGTGACCCAACAAAGTGTCGTCATGAATGTATTGAAGTCTGTCCCATCCAACGCCAGAAAAGTAGCCCTTCACCAATCTACATCTCAAAGAAGACCGGGAAACTAAAAATTAGACTGGATTTTTGTACCATTTGTGAAAAGTGTATCACGGCGTGCCCGCTAAACGCAATTTCGTTATCTGAAGACATTTCAAAATCCAGAAAACCGCAGATACAAGAACCAATTCAAAATCTCAAAGACTGGGTCAAAAGCCCGTATGTCGTTGATTCCCAAGTATTCCAACAATTTCGCGAGGAAAATACCATCTTTGCGCGAGTGATAAATGACCCCGATTTTCGAGACTATCAGATCG
>JGI2171J19970_10000308_pt1 | contig 24762 bp, 22 predicted proteins | sample DeeMarSWOR324_28_FD_19970 | JGI IMG/M metagenome (IMG submission 19970) | reverse complement strand
CGTCAACTTCAGACGGCCCTTGCCCTTGGATTTAGTTTTCTTTTTCACATAAACACGTAGAAATCCAAGGGTATAAATCTTTCGGTTTACATGAAGGTGTTGATAGAATTTTTAAACACCCTCATGCATAGTAGACATAAAAAATCTGTACGTCAGAACTGATAATTCTTCACATTTTGTCGTTGTATATCACATTCCTTAACTCAGAGCTAGCGTTTATTCATCTGTGCGTCACTTTCCTCATTTTTTGTCAAGAACTCTCTCATTACAGCTCCGAACGCTTTTTGCAATTATCCACATTTTCTGCAGATTTCCTCGTACTATGAGAAACTCTAAGATTAGAAAGAATTCTCCATTAATGAACTGTAAAGAATACACCAATTGAGGTAAAATAACAGATATCATTCCCAACCGAAAACTATTTAAAGAAAACAAGATGAATTAAGACGAACAGAGGTGATCTCAATTTCCGGTATAGAAACCCTCAGATGGATCAGCACCATAGTCAGCATAAGCGTAAAATTCATGCTGGCAATCTACTTTCTTAATAGATATTCCAAGAAAAGAGCAGGAATCCCCCTGGCGTGGGGAACTGGATTTTTCTTCTTTGGGTTGTCGCAGATTCCTATTCTGGCCATGCGGTACTTTGAAGACGCTGCCACCGATATGTATTTCGCACTGATGGGTGCCTTTCTTGCTGCGTTATCCCTGGCATTACTATACTACGGTACATCGCTCCTCTTCTTTACAACGGGTTCTTTCATGCAGAAAAAGCTCAGTATTATATTCTTTGTGGTGATGGCGATTATTATTTTGGCTTTTCCGCTTTTGACAACTGCTGAAAATGTTCTCAAGTCAATATTTATGGTGGTAGCTACAGGGTTTATCTTCCCCATAATGCTCATCATGGCGTTTCTGTTCTTTATTATATGGCACAAGTTAGACCCTATCAATCCGAGAAGAGTCAACGTTTTCCTTGTTGCGGTGGCATGGCTGATCTACAGCCTAGTCAACGGGATAGGATCATTCTTTTTTGTGACTGCTTTTGACGTGTTATTCTATTTGCTGTCTATAATTTCATTTCTGATACTCCTGTATGGGATGACCCTAGGTAAGGCTACTGGTCATTAGGCAGGTATTTCTAGGTAAATCACACAAATGAAACGAAATGGATGTCTTGGTAAGCGAATGCTCTGATAGCAAACCCTGTAATGGATGAACATGACTAGCTCTATCAGATTATAAACTCTGAAAAAAATTCTTTCGAGAGAGGTAGGAAGCTTTTCGAGCTTCAGTTCGAATGGATATTCAGGCGCAATCTATTCTTACACTATTGCCAATTTATACTTGAGCAATTTAAAACCGATTTTGTTAGATTCTGTTACATGTGCAAATTTTAGGTAATACATCATTTCTCTTGAATCTCAATCATAAGGGGAGAATTCATAAATCTAGGGGATTCTATCCACAGAAAATGTGACACCTTTCTTGTTTTTGAGTAAGAATAATAAAAAAAATAATCATAACGGGCTCCCATAGTTCATCTTCATAATGTTTCTTCCTCTCCGTAGATAGGAGTAGAAATTTCTCTTTCTGGCAGATTGGTGATGTACTGCGCGTCAAGTTCTCCTGTGGTTTCGTATTCTGGTTTCACTCCTCTGAAAGGGCCATGCATTTGTCTGGTCAGAGTAAAAGGTGAGGCTGCAGTGTAGAATTGTTCTGTAGGTCCAATAAGTTCTGAAAGATAGTCAAAAACATCTTCTCCCAGCTCAGAAGAGATGTAGTATACTGGCTCAAGGAGATCATCATTATTGATCACCTTCCCATACAGGTTGGGATTGTCTACGAGAGGACCGGATTTTTGTATTTCTTCGCCAAGTACTGTATGAGGAAACACTCGTATACCAAGGACAAAAAATATTTTGCAGTTCACTTCTTTAAAGAATTCAATTGCTTCTCGTATAGTCTCTCGGGTTTCTCCAGGGCCCCCCAGCATGAGGCTCCCTCTGAAAGCTACGTTATACTTGTGACAGTACGATATAGTATCTTCAATGTGCTGTAATGTGAAAGTCTTTCCCAAGTTGGAAAGCATACTGTTTGAGACGTGTCCGAAGTCAAACACAGTACGCAGGTTCCCCGATTGAGGAAGGAGTTCTGCCAATTCTTCTGAAAAAGGGGAGGGAGTAGCATAGGCCATCCATCTCATTTTGCGGTGATATCCTCGTTCTTTCCAGTACGTGAGGAGTGAACAAGCTGCATCACTGTCTGTGTTGAATTCACTGTCAGTCAGAAATAAGTAGGTTATTCCCCGGGATAGGAACCAGTCTACCTCTTTGGTAGTATCTTTTGGTGATTTCACCCTCACTATTCGACCTTTGGTTACTGGTTCCACGCAGTACACACACTGGTAGGGGCATCCTCTCTTGGTTTCCACAGCCCCAAACCCGGGGAAGTGCTCATGTCCGGGACGAAAATAACAGCGGTAATTGATGTAACCTCTCTTCACTGGTGGGAGTTTTCTACGGTAGGGGAACTCTTTGTTGCGTTTGATTGTCGTTCCCTGACGATAGACTAAATGAGGTATTTCCTCCAGATTTCCCTGGTTTTCAAAGAGATATCTGATCAAAAGGGGTAAAGCTTCCTCTCCAGCCCCATATATACCGTAGTCTGCTTTCAAATACTCCAGAATTCTCTCTGGCAGTATGGAAAATCCATTTCCTCCCACAATAATGGGACAGTCGCAGTACTTCCTCAGGAACTGTACGAGTTCCCTGATGGCAGGCAGGGGGAAATGAAGCTTTTCAGAGAATATAGTTCTCTCCAGGTTGCGTATGGTGAGGCAGACACCGTCGTACTGATTTCGTTGCACCAACGATTCAAGCTCTTCTTTTTCTGTGAACATCACATCCACGATCTTGCTGGTAATACTTGCCCTTTCCAGTTCTCCCGCCACATAATCTAAAGCTACAGGAGGCGATGCTGGATACCACTTATGGGCGTTCAACAGCAGAAATGTAGCCATACTATCTCCCCAAAAAAAATGAGTAAACTTTTGTTACCCTCCCAGCTCCTCAATGAACTCTGGATTGGCAAACAGTGGAGGCTTGACCTGGGGCAAAGAGCCTTCTTTTTTCTGTTTCCATTGGAAATAGCGGTCAAAAGCCCCTTTCTGCAGTGCAACAATGTCAGGGCACTTCAGTACATTCTTCTTCCTCAAGTCATCATAGATTGGACTGACTTGCCGAAGGGATTTGTCAACAGCTTTGATAGCCTCTTTGATATCCACATCTTCCTCGAATTCAAATGCAAAAATATAGCGCAGCGGGTCCTCTCTTACTGCTGCCACCTGATGGGTAATCTCTACACCGAGGGTGGATTCCACAGACTGTCTCAACATGGACATGTGCATTTCGTTGAGCTTTTCTCCTGCTACATTGCTTTCTCTGCCAATTCTGCCCACCCAGACAATTCGATCTGGGCTGACAAATCTGATTATGTCGCCAATAACATAGCTGTACAACCCAGCAGGTGTGGTCAGCACCAGAACGTAGTCCTCATTGCACTTGACCTGTGCATACGTTAATCGGGTGAACTCATAAGATCTGTAGTCTCCTCCATTGTGTGTCACATGCTCCCACTCTTTCAGTGGGATGAATTCGTAAAAAATGTGGTCCAGAATGGGAATTAACCCCTCTTTTTTGTCCTTTTGATAGGCAAAGAACCCTTCTGTTGCGCAGTAGAATTCCCTGCAGCATACGTAATCTCCCAGCATCCTCTGGTACTGCTTTTCATATAAGTCCATTCTTACTCCAGCTCCCGTGATCAACATCAGATCTGGCCATATTTTGGTAATGTCATCTGGAAGATTGAGAGCAGGGCTGTACTCATTGACAATCTTCTTGAAGTACGACAGCAGAATGGGCGGCGTTGAGCATGTCATGGTAACGTTCTCACGTGAAGCAGAGCGCGCCATCTCAAACCAGCGGGACTCCCAGTCTTCCATGGCTAAAACCTCACAGGGAGGGGTAAACACGGTGTCCATGCCCTCCACGCGCTGCACATCATGGGAGACTATACCTGAAATGTACCCTACTGGTTTTCCACCAATGTACCTTGTGGCCACATCTGCTACCACCATGAGCATCTTACCCTGCAGAATCTTTGCTCTCTCTGGTTCTTCCTCAATACATGCCAGTATGATCTTGGCCAGAGTTTGACCAAAGTGTTCAGCTATCTCTGCAATGAATGGATAGAATTTGGGAGAAGAGAGGGTTCCACTGGTTTCAGCCCATCTTGGAAAATCTTCTGCAAGAAGAACATGAGGGATTCCTGCCTTCATCTGTGCAATGTAAGGCTTAAGATCGCCGTATTTCGCAATGGGCATTCTCTTCATGTATGCATCTGCAGAATCGATTTCATCTAAGGAATACTCCTTTGCAAAGAACGTATTCCGATTTCTCTTCAAGATCTCTAGAAGTACTTTCTCTTGCACTTTTTCAGAGTGCTCTAAAGCACTATCGTCTCTCGCGACTCTTTTGAATGTTTGCAGTAGTTTTCTATTCATCTTTCCACCCTCCTTTTAGTCCAAGGAGGAGGAAGGATCTACTGGTTTTTGGTCAGGAGTGAACGTGCCGTAGCTACGAGATCACTCACAATAACTACAACGTCCACTCTACATAGACACAGCAGTTCTCTCATCCTTTCCTCCATTGTGTACAATTACGAACACCTATATAAACCTTTGCATCAGCATGCAGTTGTGTAATAAGGATAAGAGCCTTTTTTGTATTCTTATCAATCTAAAAAAACAGTATTCACTGTAACATGTTGTTATTTATTAGATAGAATCGATAGCCCTCAGAATATAATAAGACTCGTTGGGATTGTGAAAGTGTCGAATGATTATCTCGTACGTGTTACACGTGTAACAATCTATTGTCTCTTATCACACCAATCTTGAAAAGATGACATCCAAGAAGATTAAACAAAAAAGGAAAAATGAAAACAGAAAACCTATCGTAAGATGGAAAAGGTCTCCTCTTCTGTGAATTTGGTGCTCTTGACTTTCTCCAGTGCTCTTTCAAAATGCTCTGCCTCCACTTTTTCTGCGTCAATATTCTCTCTGATGGCGAACATTCCTGCTTCTCTGCACAAAGCCGCAATATCTGCCCCTGAGAAATCTTCTGTTCTCCTGGCCAGACCCTTCAAATCCACACCATTTAATGGCATATTCTTGGTGTGCACATGGAAAATGGCCAAGCGAGCCTCTTCATCAGGCATGGGGATTTCAATCAATGAGTCGAACCGTCCAGGTCTCAGCAAGGCGGGATCTAAAAGATCAGGTCTGTTGGTGGCTGCTACAACAGTTACTCCTTCCATCTTTTCAACACCATCGATCTCAGTGAGCATCTGGTTTACCACCCGTTCTGTCACTTTGGTGCCCACTTCTAGGCCTCGTGTTCCTGCTAGAGCATCGATCTCGTCAAAGAAGACAATGCAGGGAGCTACCTGTCGTGCTCTCCTGAAGACGCGGCGGACCCCTTCTTCTGATTCACCAACCCACTTAGAAAGGAGCTCAGGTCCCCGTATGGCTATGAAGTTGGCCTCACTTTCAGTAGCCACTGCCTTGGCCAGCAGTGTTTTCCCGCACCCAGGAGGTCCGTGGAGCAAAATACCGCGCGGAGCCTCAATGCCCAGGTTCTTGAGGGCCTGTGGGTTCTTTAACGGTAATTCCACAGCCTCTTTCAACTCCTGCTTTACCGATTCTAACCCACCAATATCTGTCCATTTTACGTTGGGCACTTCAACGAAGGCTTCTCTCATGCCTGACGGTTCCACTTCATGGTACGCCTGCATGAAATCATCCATGGTCACTGTCAATTGATCGAGAATCTCCTGGGAAATGTCCACCGTTTCTCCGTGGATTTTGGGAATGACCCTCCTCAGCGTTTTCATAGCAGCTTCCTTAGTTAAAGCTGCAATATCTGCCCCCACATACCCGTGGGTGATACCTGCAATTGAATCGAGATTCACATCCTCGGCCATAGACATTCCCCTGGTGTGTATCAACAGGATCTCTTTTCTTCCTTCAATATCAGGCACACCAATTTCGATCTCTCTGTCAAACCGCCCCGGCCTTCTCAATGCAGGATCGATTGCATTGGGTATGTTGGTAGCAGCAATAACCACCACTTTCCCTCTGGATTTTAACCCGTCCATCAACGTTAACAACTGGGAGACCACCCGTCTTTCCACTTCTCCTGTGACATTCTCCCTCTTGGGAGCTATTGCATCCACCTCATCGATGAAGATGAGGGCAGGTGCATTCTTCTCAGCCTCATCAAAGACATTTCGTAAATTCTCCTCTGACTGGCCGTAGTACTTGCTCATGATCTCAGGACCGTTAATGACGGAAAAGTGGGCATTGATCTCATTGGCTAACGCTTTTGCTAACAGAGTCTTCCCACATCCTGGAGGACCATACAGTAATACACCTTGGGGTGGTGTTATACCCAGCTTTTCAAAGACCTCAGGATGCTTCATAGGGATTTCCACCATTTCTCTGATCTTCCGGGTCTCCTCGTGTAACCCTCCAATGTCCTCATACGTCACCTCAGGCACACGTGAAATCTCAGAAATGCGCACTGGTTTCTCTGATACCTCAATGTGTGTCCTGTTGGTAATGAGAACCACGTCCCCCGGATCAGTCCGGGTGACTACGAAGGGGAATGCCCTGTCAAACATCTCGAACACAATCATATTGTTCCGAGTTATGGGTCTTCCCAGTAACCGTTCTCTAAAATAAGATGAAATATCACCGCGAATCCTGATTTCCTGCTCAGCAGGAGCCAAATGTATTGCCCGGGCCTCATGGGGTTCTACCTTCTTCACTTTTATTCTATCTCCTAAAGAGACCCCTGCATTTCTTCTCAGAACAGAGTCCATACGGACAATGTCTAACTGTTCATCCTCGTATCTGCCTCTCCATACTAAGGCAGGGACACTGCGGGTCCCGGAAAGCTCTACCACATCTCCAGCCTCACAACCAAGGTTAGCCATAGCAGTAGAGTTCAGACGAACCACATGTCTTCCTACATCCATCTTTTCTGCATCTGCTACAGTTAATACTACTTCTTCATCCATAATCATCACCTCAAAAAAAGAAAGAGGAATTTGTGCTTAATCGATGGAAATAGTACTTGATTTAGTCACTTCTTTCTTGGGCAGCGAAACCTCAAGGACACCATTCTTGTAGGTGGCCTCAGCATCATCAGCCTTCACCGTTGTCGGGAGAGAAACACTCCTGTAGAATCCAGCATATCTTCTGCCGTGTGTTTTGTAGCCTTCTTTCTCTTCAGTCTGTTCTTCTTTCTTCTGTGCTTTAATTTCCACCCTATCAGATGTCACATTTAATTCAATGTCTCCCTTATCCATCCCTGGTAACTCTGCTGTAACAATGACATCTTTATCAGTTTCCTGTACATCTACAAAGGCTTTTCTCATGCCTAGCATCCTTTCAGGTCTTTTCTCAAGTGCTCTCCCTGGTCCTAACCGTCGGTAAGAGGGACGCTGGAAGAAGTCACTAACCATTCTATCCATCTCTTCTTGCATCTTTCGCATTTCATCAAATATATCCCATACCATTCTATTCACCTCTTTCTTAGGGTTACTTAATGTTAACTTAACTTAAGGTATATATAAATCTTTCGGTTGTCATTTGTAAAACGTGATACATTGGGTGGTTATTTTGATGAGGTCTTGGTGATAGGCAGGGTTCACCTGGATTAATTAAGCTTTGGCCGCTTCTTTCTGAAAGTTAAGAATGAGAACCCTCTGGGTGACAACCAATGATAGTACTGTATGCGATAATCGGTTTCATACGTGGGCCTGTGAGCCTGTTACATGGTCTCTCTTTCTGCTTTCTGCTGGATGGATTTATAGTCACTCGCCTGATATCTCAGTTACTATTCCGAAAATAAAAGAAAATAAAAGAAAAAAGGGATTGTCATAAATCATCTTGTTGTTAATGAACCACAAATAATGAAGATAAATCCAATGTTACACGTGTAACAAAAGCAACACACAGATTTGACACTTCCAAAAAGAAAGAAAAAAAGAAAAAAAAGGTATGGTACAACCTAGGTCAGTCTGGATGATTTCCTGCAGGTTTCCAGGAGGATCTGCATCTGACCCCAGGATTGCAGTCGCTAGAGAGGTCTGCTTGCTCAGGGCTGACCAGACCTCCCAATATCACTAGGTTTGCTGAAGACTTCTTCACACTTTTCACCCCCCTTGTAGTCTTCAAAGTTGATTTTCTTCCAGTCTCCGCTTTCGAACAGCTCGAGCGGAATCGTCCGTGAGAGTGCCTTCTGCCTCGAGAGCATGTAGGTTTCCGCTCCCGTTAATACACCTGAATCCTGTAACCTCAGCAACGCTTCAAAGAAGTCAAAACAGTCTTCTTTGTACATCTGGAATTTCAAGATCACTGAAGGTATACCCTGAACTTTTGACCAGTAGGCGAAGGCGGGTAGATCAGAAAGACCATTGAGTGCCTTACCAATACCGTAGGCATAGTTTTCATTCTTCGCGTGCAGCGTCACATAGAAGAGGTTGGTCAAATCAAATAACCGCTCTCCGCGCATCTTGGAAGCAGCCACAAAAAAGGTTTCAATTAAATACTGATGGCGATTTGAGAACCGCCAGCCAATCTTCTTCGACAGTGAATCTATGGACAGCTCATCGTTTGTGACTTTCTTCCACTTCTCAGCGATTTCGACCCATTCCTGGCGAGGATTTAACTCTAACTCCTTCAACATAAACAGATCGAGTTTGTCGAACTTTGTCTTCCTCTTTCTCCTCATCTCTTTTGCTGGCTCTCCTTCTTCTACCGAATTGATCCATGCATCCCAATCAAAAGGTTTTCTCTCAAGATAGGCTGCCGCACGCACCGGTATCTGATGGAATCCGACAGTTTCATACATACGATACTTGGAGACTATATCTTCACCTCGCAAATACTCCACATATCTCTTGAAGTCATCCACATTCTTTTCCGCCGCAGCATGGGTGGTGCAGTAACCATTCATGTAGCCGATACAGTTGGATACTCCCTTAATGTCAGGAGTGCACAGCATGTCTTTTGCTCTGTGAGATAAAGCTTCTGAGAAAACGACGATATACCGCATACGCAGTGCTTTGTAGTTCGGTTTCACTGTAGCAATCAGGTATCCCCGTTGTTCCATATTTCGGATTCTCCTGTAGGTAGTCTTCTCTGGAATTTCCAATGAACGAACCAACTGGGGCAGATTCTTCGGGCCATATTCATACAGCTTTTCCAGGATTTTGAGGTCTCGTTTATCCATCTCTACACCTTTTCTTAGGATTTCCCACTGTATACTTATAAATCTTTCGTTCCGTCTTGAGAGATTTCCTGAGTTCTTCTGATCACCTTATTATCTCGTCCTAAAGATATAAGCTTTTCGGGTTGGACAGTGCAATTCTTTCATAATCTCTCAAAAATTCCCAATCTTACCCATGCAATTCTTTAATTAATTGCGAAATTTTCAAAAAAATATGTTTCTTTTTGGGCTATTATTGCGAAAAATGGCATGGTAAAAAGGGGCACCATAACTATATTGACCATGAAAACAATATCCAAAGGGTTTTAGTAGATAAAGTGAAACTTTTTTACAGAATTTGTTGTTCTCATACATGGTGAAATTCATGAACCGTCCTGAAGTGCATGCTTAGAGACCTTAATGGGAACCAAGTGATGCTGAAAGCGTCAAATAAATGAACCTCAGATGTAAGCACTAGCTGCGCGAAAGAGGATGCACACTGAGGACGTCATAATACAATGTTATAATATTACAGTTGGCGGCTGTAACCCGCAATTCAAAAGAACTCTCAAGAATGCTGGTACTCAATTTGACTTTCTTTTAATATCTAAAATTTTACAATAAAGATAAAAAAAGAAATAAATTGTTACACGTGTAACAAATGTGAGATAAACACTAACCAGTGTGACAACCTGGTCCATGAGAAGAGTTTTAAATCTTGGATGCAAAGTGCTCCCATGAAAAACTACTGGATCGTCAAGGTTGAAGGTGAAACCCTCACCCTCCCAAGAGAATTATCAGAGCTGCTCAGAATTCAATCAGGTGCTTACATTTTGATTGAAGCAGATACCAGAACCAGGGAAGCAGTCATAACCAGGTTAGCTCCTTCAGGGGTTAAACTGGTGGAGATGAACCTCATGATGAAGAACATACCAGGAGCCATGGCAAAAGTGGATACTGTGTTAGGAGAACACAACGTGAACATCATCTATGCAGAAGGTGAAATGATAGAGGATGAACCAGAATTATACACATCTGTGAAGATGCTGGATATGCGCAATGCAGATATTACTGCTGAAACCCTTGAAAAAACCCTGAGAACAATGGAAGAAGTGATGGAAATTAAGTTCGTTGAGTTCTAAGTGACCTATCTAACTGGAATGGAAAAGATAGGTGACAGGTGGACTAACCTTTTTGAGCTTCTCGGTATTGTTAAGGTTTCAGTGGATGGAACTTCTTTGAGTTCATAAATTGTCTTTTTGTGGATAATATATATGTAATAATGATAAAATAACGAAATGTTACACGTGTAACAGTATCATTCCCCAGAGGGTTTAAAACCCCAGCTTCTCCTTACGATTGTGCAGATAATACGGTTGATAGTCCTGTCCACAAAGAAAAAAATTATTGATATGCATTCTCATCGCGCATTTTTACCCCTCAGAAACACTTATAAATCCTGAAAACCACACCCACATAATGTCCATCAGAAAGAGTTTTCTTCACGAAGCTTTGGAAGAAATGAAAAGCACAAAGAAAGCAGAAGCTCGCAAGGAAATCGTATTTCCCTCGAAAATAAGGGTAAAAGACATCATGAGAGAGGTCTTTGCCGTACCAGAAGATATGCCTATTCGGGATCTCCTCCATGAATTGAAACAGAAAGAAGAAACATGCTTTACTGTGAAGAACCAAAAGGGGGAGATGGTAGGACTTGTAACAGAAAGCGATTTAATGAAATTAATCTCAAAACCCCTGCCGTATACAGGGATTGGTGGATTGGGATACAGATCGTTGTTTTTTAGAAGTGCAGAAAGAGTCAAAGACATTATGACAAGGAACCCTATCTGCATTTCTCCCACTGCAAAACTGGAAGATGCAGCCAGAATCATGCGGAATAATAAGGTTCGCCACTTACCGGTGACGAAGGACAAAAAGTGCATTGGATTGATAGGAATTAAGGATCTTCTCTTGATCATGAGGATATTGATATAAAGTGATACTATGGAAATCCTTCTCCAGATTGTGCTGTTTTTGGTTGTGGCAAAAATCGGTGGTGAATTGGCAGAAAGAGTTCATTTGCCCCCTATTTTGGGAGAACTTCTGGGAGGAATGGTTTTGGGTCCTTCTTTTTTGAAAATAGTTTCACCAGATCCAGTCATGAGAGACATATCGCAGGTTGGAATTATTCTCTTAATGTTCTTAGCAGGATTGGAAACTAATTTGGAAGAGATGAAGAGAATAGGCCTGGTTTCATTTCTGACAGCAGCAGGGGGAGTGGCAGTCCCATTTTTTTTGGCTATTGTGGTGGGATACTTATACGGATGGGAAATAGCAGATATGCTCTTTTTGGGAACCATTCTCACTGCCACCAGTGTGGGAATTACCGCGAGAACCTTAATGGACATGGGAAAGCTGCACACCAGTGTGGGAATGACCATTCTGGGAGCTGCAGTCATCGACGATGTGATTGGCATTATTGTGTTCACCATCGTGAGGGGAGTCACTCTTCATGAGAACCTTTCTATTTTCGCGTTCTGGAAGCTTGCTGGATTGATTGCTTTGTTCTTCATTGTCAGCTTGAAGTTCGGCTTCTGGGTATCTGACAAACTCAGTGTATTAATGAAGAAAATGCGCACTCCAGAAGTACAACTGACTTTAACTATAATTTTCGTGCTGGCACTGGCAATTGTAGCAGAGCGCGTCCAAGTGGCAGGAATTACTGGAGCTTTCATTGCAGGAATTGTGATGAGCAATACACCGCAGAAGGAATCAATTAAGACCAAGGTAGGTTCTTTGGGATACGGATTTTTCATTCCCTTATTCTTCGTCTACATTGGAATAAACACCAATATATGGGACATTACCATGCTCGGATTAGCTGTCATTTTGATTGTTGTGGCTATTGTGGGGAAGATTTTGGGTTCAGGTATAATGGCTTATCTAGGAGGATTCTCTTCTCTTGATGCAGTGAGAATCGGGGTGGGCATGGTGCCTCGGATGGAGGTAGCCCTCATCATTGCAACCATGGGATTGACAGCAGGAGTGATGTCTTCATTTATTTACTCGCTGACGGTAGCCATGGTACTGGCAACCACTGTGATGACTCCTCCTTTGATAAAGCTGATTTTCAGATAGAGAATAATTCTCCTTGTCCTAGTAACAAACTGTTATGCATGTTGTGAGCGCTGCAATGTGAATGAGCACTTGATACTTGATTTTTCAAAATGGAGCTTTGTCATTGATCACGCGGTAGTAACTTTTTTCTTCCTTCTTTTCTCGAATTCTTCTTTAAACCTGTGGGCCTCACATATCTCAACGAAGAAATCCTCTCCCAGTTCATGGACGAGAGCTTCACTCACTGAATCTGAAGCTTTGATGGAAGCTTCTTCATGGCCTAAAGCCTTTTGAATGTCTTCTGCAGGAAGGGCGAAGATTTTGACACTGGTTTCTTCACGGATATGATCCAGAAATGCTTCCAGAGCTCGACCTGCAGTCAATTCCGTATTCCTGGACTGATAGAAAGCAGCCCTGGGAAAGCCTGATTCCACAATGAGAATACCTGCACCTGTATGAGATGACAACACTAAATACCCATCAAGGGCTCTATCCTTGAGCGTTCGCAGTAAAATCTCAAAGGCTGCCAACTCCCTCACTTGGGAGGAGATGACCTGTTCTCCTTCTGGTATACCGAAGTAAGAACGCGCCATTTTGATGGCTTCTAATTCCTCTTCCTCAATGTGGTGGTACACTTCCTGAGGAGTTCCCGTCAGTGTTAACGCGGGGTGATCGAGGACGATCTCAAAATACTCGGGTTCCAGTTCATGGAAATCGATCACGCCTTTTTCCAGAGAAAAGGTGAACAAAATCTTGAAGAGGGCTTCATCTCCATACTTCACTTCAGTTCCTGACTCATAGAGAGCACCTTTCACTTTTCCGTCTGAAAAGAGGATGCATCCATCTCTGGAAGTGCCATCTTCTTCCGCAAACACTCTGAAATACCCTGTAAAAGAGCGCAGCTCCATATCATCCACAAGCTCCCAGAAGTCGGTAACATCCACTGCTAAATGAAACTCTAAAATGGTTCCGTAAGGTATTTTCATATTGGCAATCCTCAAGAGCTTGATATCCTCTGGTAACTCCTTTTTTTCAAGGATGTGTGGAATTTCAGAAGTACTCACCTTGGCATCAGGATAATTTGAAATTAAAAGGGAGACCACCTCTTCTTCCAGCTCCCTCACGTCCATCAATCCTTTATCATAGGGAAAAAATGCATTCTTGTAGGCTTTGTCTCCAAAGAGCTGTTCTTCTCCCGTTTCTGAGAATGCGCCTACCACTTTTCCCTTCAAAAATAACAGATAAAAATCAACCAAATCCTCTTTCTCTGCAGTAAACCTAATATATCCTGTCATTCCCTTTTGAGCTGTCTTTTCCACAATTTCTGCCAGTGATACATCCTGCAACCTATGTAAAGCCAGCTTGCTGCCACGGGGCACCTTCATACACGGGAGTAGTATTTGAAGAATATAAAGGTTTGCTTCATCCGGGGTTGTCAAGTCTTCGGGGGATGAAGAACTCTAATCTTCCTTGTTATCATTTTATCAAGGTTAGCGTGATAAAAGGCAGAGAATTGTTACACGTGTAACACGTGGGAGACTATCACCCGACAATTTTACAACCCCCTTCATCCAGTTAGGGGGAGGGATTGTGCCATCTTTCTCAACCGTTCCACCCGGGATTTAGTAGAGGGGTGTGCGGATATGGGTTGGTACAGAAGCCGGTGCAAACGCTCCAGGTTAAATGGGTTCACAATAAATAAGTGTGCAGTGGCCGGATTCCCTTGCTCCATGGGGTGCTGTTTGACAGACTCTTCAATTCGAATCAAAGCATTTGCTAACGCATGAGGTTTTCCAGAAATTTCAGCCCCCGCTTTGTCTGCCGCATATTCGCGGTTGCGCGAGACCGCCAGAGGAACCAATATGGATGCCAGCAGCATCCCCGCACTACCAGCAATTCCTGCCATGAAAGCAACCACCGTTGATATGAACATGTCCTCATTTTTGATGTGGCCCAGTTCATGAGCCAATACTGCTTCTAATTCCTCTCTCTGGAGCAAACTCAAAGCACCGCTGGTTACCGCTACCACCGCATTCTCAGGGGTTCTCCCTGTGGCAAAAGCGCTGGGTGTTTCACTGGTGATGACAGCAATTTTAGGCATAGGAAGCCCTGCCTTCACAGACAACCGGGAAATCTTGGAGTACAACTCGGGAGCGATATTTTCCGATACAACGTGGGCATTGTACATTTTGAGCACTATCCTGTCTGAGTAGAGGTAACACAAAAGGTTCAAAACCATGGTTACACAAAAGACTGGCACTACTATGTAGAGAGAGTTGACACCAAAGAGGAGACTCAGAACATATCCTATTGCCAAGATAAGACCTGTTACTATACTCATGAGCAAAGCAGTCTTCATAGAGTGACGTGTGTTTTAAATTATATAAAGATTGCGATAACAAAAAGTGATTCAACTATCTGGTGTTTATCCCATTATTGTTAAAAATGTAAAGAAAATATTCTTTTTTTTGACGAACGTATGGTTGATGTTCGCTATATTGGTCTTATTTTTTATATATTATCAATATGCGGTTGACGCGGCCGATTTTTAATGCAGTTATTCAAATTCCTGAAAGCCTATCTTTTCATAGAGGTGGTGAGCTGCAGTATTACCTCTGGTGACTACCAGGTATACTTCTTTATACCCTTGGGCAAGGAGACTTGTTATACTCTTTTTGAGCAGAAAGGTTGCCATGCCCTGGTTTGCACAACCAGGATGGGTCATAGTGTAAGCTATGAGGGGGAGCTTTGTTTGTTCTGACCACACCACAATACATGCAGAGAGAATCTGCCCATTTTCTTCTATGAGAAAAGAGCACTGTTCCAAGAATAGACCATATTTCCCATTGAGGGTGGCACAAACTTCTGAGACTGCATCTTCGAGAGTCTCTCCCTCATAGTCAATAGTGTCTCTGTAGGATTCTAACATTAAAGTGCCCAGAGGATGTATATCCCTTTTGGAAATAGTTCGATATTTCCAGTTTTTCTTGAAATCCTGCTTTTTCAAGAGTAACTCCATCTTTACCCTTTTTTTTGACATGGGGTCTTCCTCCTTTCACCCATTCTGTAGAACTACATTGTTACTGAGGTTGAGACAGCATTTCTGTGGTTTTTACTTTACGAGCCTTGAAGTTGGGCCTTATAAGTGTTGACCGCTTCAAATAGTTCCATCTCAGAATTTCTACTTTTCCACTCAACATCAGTACTAGATATTTCCACCACTGTTCCACCTCTGAAAGAGGTCATGTTCTATGTGCAGCTGATCCAATATTTTCCCCACGATAAACGAAACCATATCATCTATTGATTGAGGATTATAGTAGAAGGCAGGCATAGCAGGAAGGATGACCACTCCCTGCATGGACAAGAAAGCCATATTCTGCAAATGGACAGTACTCAACGGGGTTTCCCGGGGTACTAAAATTAATTTTCTCTTCTCTTTTAAGGCGACACACGCACATCTCGTCACCAAGGTATCTGCAATACCTGAAGCAATTTTTGATAACGTGGATACAGAACAGGGGACAATGACCATGGAATCAAACAGAAAGCTTCCCGATGATAATGGTGCATCCAACTGGTAATCCTCATAGTATACAGCCTTTGATTTCAACTCTTCCAGTGGGTAATTTGTCTCTCTCTTGATCAGATCCTTTCCACCCTCTGACACGATCAAGATCTTTTCTTCTGGTAACACTTCAAGGAGGCGAACCCCGTAGAGAGCCCCTGATGCTCCTGTAATAGCGACAACAACTTTCACTCTTTCCACCTCGAAGATCTCCTAATTAAAAGGACTAACGACCCTTCAGTGGGGACCCCAAAGGTCTTGAACCGTCCTACCACCACCGTAGGCAAGAAAGTGATATCATACGCTCTGGTCCTCTCGGGTTCTTCTAATGCATCGATCAATTCAAAGTTTATCCTTCCCCGGGATAAGTGAGAAATTGCCGCCAGCATGGTAATAACCTTGTTGCAGTGGACAGAATCTCTCTCAATAAATGCTTTCAGCGTCATGGGCTCTACTTCCAGTAGTTTATCCTGTAACGATTCTAAATGAGCCAAATTCAGTGTAAAATCAACTTTGGGCTCACCATACACTAAAGAGACTCCTCCTCTCTTACAAGCAGTAATACATTCCCCACAAATGAAACAGTCAAACTCAGTTAAAGGATGTGCCTCAATCTTGGATTCAAATCTTATATCAATTTTCTCACACACAGTAGTGCAGTCCCTGGTCCTGCACGGTCTGCACTTTGCAGTGTCAAAGACCACACTCAACCTGCAGAGCATGGCATACTCTTTAAACATGTACGTGACGACAGCATCTTCCTCTAATTTCCCAGTGTAGACTCTGCCGTTAATGAACAAGGTGGATCTTTCCAACTGGTAGTGCTGCACCAGGTTTATGCTTTCCTTCATGTTCACCAGCCACACCTGCATTGTGGGCACAGTTTCCATTTCCTTTATAAAGGGAGGTATCTCCTTTGAATCTTCGTAAAAATAGATGATCCTCCCTCTTATTCCTCGCAACTTTCGAAGGCTGACCTCAGAGAGAGGGGGTTTCTCTCTTCTTTCAGGAGGGTATTTTCTCCTGATGTACTCATCAGGTGGAAGGGGATACCGCAAAGGCCCGTAAGCTTCTTCTCTGGAAGTATATGCCTCGCGAACCACCTTTTCTGTAAAGGAGAGACTTAGAGCACCACGGCGGCACACATCTGCACAATCGCCGCACAATATACACTCTACTGGTCTCTTACGGACTACATCAAAGATATTCACTTTAGTGGGACACACATCCAGACAGTCTTTACATTTGTTGCACCGGGAAGGATCCAGATGTAAGTGCAGAGGACTTACCTTGTTAAAGACAGCAGCCAGAGCCCCTACAGGACACAAATATCGGCACCAGAACCGGTGAACAAACAAAAATGAGGTCAGCAACAGAAAGAAAAGAGTCAGTCGAAGGATAACCCACGTATCCACAGTGAATCCCACCAGCAACATGCGGGGAAGAGATGCTACCAACGTGGCAAAGGGGTTTATCCGATCGAAAAGGGGGGTAGCAGTGAAATAACACGCTGCAAAAACAGCTACTAAAACCAGATATTTCACCTTTGTTAACCCGTTATGCAGCCATTCAGGTAGATCCATACCAGTGAACACGTGGACAATGTCCTGAAAGAACCCAAAAGGACACGCCCATCCACAAAACCCTCTCCCAAAAACAGCAAACGCAACAAAGAGAATACCCAAGGGATACCAAGGGATATCACCCTCAATGAAGTAGAACTGCAGAATTCTCAGAGGGTCAGAAACAGATGAATACTGATACGGTGCATAAAAAAAGGGGACCACAACCCAATAAAAGGTTACCCCAATGACACCTGTACTTACCATGAAAATAGTGGCAACCTGGGCAATCCTGCGAGAAGTCTTGTACGTCATAACTCGGACGCCTCCTTTACTGTATCAGAGAGAAACTGCACTACTGTATCAGCTTCAGTATCTTTATCAACGATGGCACCGTCTTTCAAGATAACCACCAGAAAATCTGTATTCTTTTCCAATCCTAATTCACTCAATTTCTGAAAACTCTCTTCTGCATCATCGTAATAAGCACCGCCGTACTGAATCCCTGTTAACTGGCAGAGCTTTTGGATTCTTTCAATTGCTCTCTCACACTGATCACAGAATGTTGAGGAGAATACTACAACTTCATAGTCTGGTTCCACAGATGCACACAGAAAACAGGGGTACTCACCGAAATCCCCAGTATAGTCTGGCTGATCCCTTTCAATTCCTAGGTAAATGCCTGTAATTCCAATGATCACCACGAACAGCCATCCATATTTCATGAAGTTCTCTCCTTTTTCTTGTTTAAATACTTTGTTCAAAAAAGATTGGGGCTTCCTGGGACCCTTTCTCGTGTTAGGAGAAACCCCAACCTCTGGAAATTGATAGTGCAATCCTGGTAACACCTCCGAAGATTGCTATACAATATTGATAATCAATACTATATAAAGCTTTCGGTTATTTACTGGATTTTAAGTGAAAAAAGGAGGTTGTTAGTGTTCTGTAAAATTATGCACCATTTCAAATGTCTTCAAGTATTGAAGATCCTAGAGATCAATTAAAAAAAGAACAAAATGTTACACGTGTAACAAAAGTGAGATAAGCACTAACAATTAACCCCTCTCTTGAATCGGAAAATAAATAGTCTTTAACGAGAGTGAATGGGGATTTCTCATCTGTGGATGGAGAATCTAAGGAGTACACTAACTGAATACTTGCTGGAGATGCTGCCATATGGGCACTAAAAGGGATGCACTGTATAGTAAAGCTGAAAGCAGTGATTGTAGAGGTGAGAATCTGCCTGGAAGGTTTAGTGAACCGGTTTTCAGCGGGAAATACATAAAATTTAACCCAAGAACCCCAATGAAGAGGATATTGATGGCAAAAATTCTCTCCCACTGCACCTGTTCAGATCTCAGAATCCTTTGAATTTTTTTTGTCTCAAACCTAGATATTACGAAAAGTTTTTATTCGATTCTCACATAAAAGTATGGAGGGTTAACTCCAAGAGTACACTCACACAATGGATACTGACCGGTGGTGCAAAGATGTGAAGGTGAAGCCCATATGATAGATAGTGTTAGTATGGGACCTGTAGTCTGGCAAGAGACTCTTACGACAGCCCTTATAGTATGGGAGATGCACCCTAAAATCAAGAATACTATTGCAATATATAGTATAAGTAGAGTATATGCTGTAATCACATTTTGTTTGCTCAGTCTTCAACCCCGGCATATTACGAATAAAAAATATGTGGAGATGCTCGGGGAAAGTCAGAACAGGATAAAATCCATGGCTTTAATCTATGAGAAGTTGTACCAGTCTGAACATTTAGCAGATTTCGATTTTAGCGAGTACATAATGACGTTAGCACATGGATTGGGACGATCCTACAGATTGGATACAGCCAGAGCTTCAATAAAAACAGGAGCAGAGAATATCTCTTTAGACATTGATACTGCTATTCTGTGTGAGTTAAAAATTAATGAATTGGTCTTCAATGCTTTGAAACACGTCTTTCTGTACGGTAAGAAAGGTGAAATTGAAATAACTGTTGGTTCCAACGATGATATCAAGTTTTTAGTGAGCGATAAGTATTGGTATACCAGACACTGTAGATTTCAGAATTACTTATTAGTTACACTTAGACCATCCTGGCAGAAGATCGATCAAATGGTATCACATCAGATAGAAGTAAAGGAACGACCTTCCAGATAGAATTTGAGAGGGTGAAATAATGTCAAAAATCTTAGTTGTTGAAGATGAAAGGATTGTCGCAGAAGACATACAGAAAAGATTACAGAACATGGGATATACTATCCCTTCTGTGGCGTCTTCAGGAGAGGAGGCTCTTCAAAAGGTAGAAGAAGATAACCCACATTTGGTCTTAATGGATATTGTACTTGGGGGTGAAATAGATGGAATTGAGGCTGCCAAACATGTGCGTTCTCGATTTGGCATTCCAGTGGTGTTTCTCACAGCGTACACTGATGAAAAAACGTTAGAACGGGCAAAAACGACTGAACCCTTTGGATACTTAGTGAAACCTTTCGAAGACAGAGAATTGCATGCAGCCATAGAAATGGCTTTATACAAACACAAAATGGAGAATACACTGCAATCAGAAAGAGACAAGCTGCAAGCTCTCATGGATGGATTAGCTCGTACAGGGACTGGCATTGACATTGTTGGCAGTGACTACAGGATTCTGTTTCAAAATCAGACGTTAACCGAACGAGTTGGCGATATGACTGGCAAATTATGTTACGAAAGTTATATGGGACTAAAAGAACCCTGTAGGGTTTGTCCCATGATCAAGGCAATAGAAACCAATACAGTAGAAAGTGCAGAAGTAGTATGTTTGGACAGAAGAACCTATGAAGTGATTTCAGCACCATTTCCAAATACACAAGGAAGGTGTGACAGAGCTATTGAAGTTGTCATGGACATTACCAAACACAAACGGACAGAAATACAGCTGAGGAACCTCTTTGAGGCCAGCAAATTAATAAATTCCACCATGGACATGGATAAAATATTCGGATTTATCTCAGATTCTGTTCAAGAATTAGTGGGATTTGATCATTTTGTCATCTTTTTGGGTTCAGAAGATAGAAGAACTGTGCGCCCCGCCTATGCTTCAGAGGGAATCAAGAATCGTGTAGAGGAGTTGTCCTTCTCTTATGGGGAAGGGTTGGTGGGCCGCTGTATGGATACGGGAGAAGCTTTACTCTTTGATGGTACCCAAGAGGAAAGAAGAGAGTATTTTGGGTTTCCAGAAATGAAATCTCAGCTTGTTATTCCTCTCATTATCGATGGGGGATGCGTGGGAGCACTCCATATTTTAATGCGCGCCCCTGATGCTTATACTCAATCAGATGTTGCTGGTTTGCAGCCATTGAGCGAGGTCATTTCATCTGCTATCAGAAATTCAAAGCTGCACAATGAAATTAAAGAATTTAGTCAAGAACTTGAGAGGAGAGTTGAGGAAAAATCCAAAAGAACTGAAATCTTACTTCGTACGAGACAAGAACTTCAAACAGCGAGGAGTTGGGAGAAGGGATTGATCACTATTGCTGAAAATATGGGCAGGCTTGGGTTTGAACTATGTGGCGTCTTTTTGGTGAATGCAGTAAGGAAAACGTTAGAATTTCATTTTGGTAAAGGAGTTGGGTTACCACAGGTGGGTACATCGCTTTCCTTGAAGAATACTGAATACTATGGGGTGAAATGTGTTCAGGAGAAGAAAACCCTCTTCATCAAAAATGCTTACCTAGCAGAAGGAAAACAGCTCACAGATGCACAATCGTGTGTGTGGGTTCCCATTGTTGTCCAAGATGAGGCATTCGCTGCACTCACTGTGGGGAATGTAACTGGAAAGAGAGTCATAACAGAAGAAGATGTTGACGAATTGGAAATTTTAGCAGGCATGTGTGCAGCCTTCATTGATAGGACCAGAGTACTGGTAGAACCTGTTGCAGAAAAAAGGTTGAAAACAGAATTCAAGTACTGGCTGAATCCTGCAGAGTGCTACATTGTCACAGAGAAAAAACCTGAAAAATCATTTGAAATACTTGTGGATTTGGTGACCCATGGTATACCAGGATTTGTGATTTCCAGAGCGTATCCAGAAAAGATCAAAAAAAAGTACAAGCTGCTCAGGACTCCTGTGCTGTGGTTATCACGATCTGGAAAAGAGAACGCTATAAGCCCGGATGATCTTCCCAAGTTGAACTACATTATTGAGGATTTCACCAAAAAAAGTGAAGAATCTGTCATACTGCTGGATGGTGTGGAGTATTTAGTAACACAGATGGGGTTTGACACTGTTTTGAAGTTTTTACAAGAATTAAAAGATCTGGTAGTCATAGACAATTCACGGTTGATCATTTCTTTACATAAAGATGCCTTATCTGAGAAGGAGTACAGCATTTTAGAGAGGGAGTCCACTGTTGTGTAAATTTTGTGCTTTCTTCAATGAGTGCTTTCATTTTCCGCCATGTTCCACGTTTAATTTTTTTGGAGAATTCAATCGGCTCCCCCTAGGTACTGTCAATTCTCGAGGGATTGAATCTACTCAAGTTCATGAGTTGTTGCTTTATAATTCAATTAAAGATGAAATGATAATTTAGCTGAAATGTTACACGTGTAACAAACAAAAGAACTTCTGCTGGTCTTCTGATACTGGAAGAAAAGAAACCTCACTCTTGTCATGGGAGGAAGAGGAGGTCTGATAGTGCACAACGTTCTTTGAGCATCTGCCGCCAGTGGAAGCTACAGACGTGGAATCTATGTAGTTCTCAACTTTAGGTTCCATTTCTTCACCTTCTGTGTTTTTATGGGTTACCTCAGTTTTCTTATGGGCGACAGTATCCTCGTCGAGATGCTTACATCAGCTTTCTATCAACGATTGTCGAAAGAAAGGCGTAACATAGGGGTATGGAAAAAAATGATTCACTTCTCTTTTTTTGTAAAAAATAGTTTTTATCAAAATTTCAGTAAGTGTGAGTGGATCTATGCCCAGCATGTCCCAGAGATCACTATCGAAGTGTTCCAGCAAAAGATGGGGAATGAAAATAGCTTAAAGCACTTTCTAAAATGAAATAATGAGATCCATCTGAATCTTTGTAACCATAACAAACCCAGTATTACACAATGTATTGTGGCCATGGAGACATATCTAAATCAGGCAAATGATTTGACGTCCTCTTTTCTCTCTTTAGCTTATCTAAGCGTTCACACATTTTCCTTCTGAGATCATATTTAGTCTCAAAAAATATGATAGGGTACTCTGTAAAGCCAAAATCGATATCTGTTCCTTTTTCTGCAATGTATATCAAGGAGTCACCGACTGCTTGTGCATAGCCTGCTTCAAAATACACATTTGGATTCGATACAGTTAGATCAACAATGATAAACTCAGATAATTCTATCAACTGTAAAATTTCTTTATTCTTCAGGTGTGGATCTGCAGCCTTAACAGTCAACTGTCTTTCATCTGCTACGTCTTCTATTGCTTCGTACACCTTAGTACTACGTGGTACAACAAAAATCACCCCTTCTGTATCACGCTTTTGCAGTATTTTGATAGCTTTGTCAATCTTGCCAAGAAAGAATTCTTTTCTTATGTTGTAAGGTGTGTAATTCCGCCAGACCAATTCAAATAAAGTGAACTTAATAAATGCATCTTGACCGTAATAAGGGAGAGTAATATATCGTTTGAAGCCGCATTCTTCTAATATGTTAAGCACCCTGGGTTCCATATCCATCATAACATCACAAAGGTGCTGGAATTCCGGGTCTTTAAGGGCTTTGCGTATTTTTTTCGATCCCTCACCACCAAAATAGGAATCAGGAGGAGAATATCCCAAAAAGAGGTACTTATCTATTTTTTCCCGGAATTCTTTCAGAAATTGTACAGCTTCTTCTTCGTCCATTTTTACACCTCGTAGTATAGAGCAGTACTCGTGTACAGTGCTCCCATAAAAGTATGTATAATACTTGAAAAAGGTTACGAATCTTCATTGCTGTAATGTGTTTTCCTTCTTCAAATTTATCCACCTCACATGCTGGTTCTCCGTAAATTTTCCATCGTCAAATACCAAAACATCCCATTCACCATCAATATTGGCTGCAGCTGGAATTGGTTTCTTTTCAATTAAAACTTGGTTCATTATTCTGCTACCTGTTTTTGCATGGGCAAAACTGATAACTTCTTCTTCATTCAGGGGAACAGAGACCCAGAAGTTGTCTGAGCCTGAGAGGTTGTAATCGATTTCAATTTTCATACTTTATAGTAAAGATTGTGTATGAAATTTTGCTATATTCCACCCCCTCTTCATGTATGTGTGAAATGTTACACGTGTAACAAAAGTGAGAAAATACTAACAATTGGACAACTCAATTAACCTATAGATTTAAATGGGAGAAGTGAATTAACAGCAAAAGTGGTACCATGAAAAAGCTCAACACATACGATATCCTGTCTATACTTGTTATCATAGTTTTCATTGTACTTCTCCTTTCACGGTTTGATCTATACCCCGTGTTTGTGGACATATACTACCATATGTCTGTGGCTTTATCTTTTGACAAAGCAGGAGGTGTTGTTTTGTGGGATTTTTGGGAGTTTGCTCCAGAAGGGAGGCCGCACTTGTATCCGCCGCTGCTCCACTGTATTATGTTGTTCTTATCAGAGTTTTCAGGTCACATAGCAGCGGGAAAATTCATCAGTTTCATCATGTTTCCCGCCTCCCAGGTTACTCTGTGGATTTTCTCACGAGAGATATTCTCCAGAAAGACGGGGCTGTACTCGTTAGTGGTACTGTCGTCTTCTGTGATGTATTTCAGGCTGCAGAATGTAACGTCAGCTGCTGCCCTTGTTTTGGTGTTGGTGCCTTTAGTGTTCTATGCATTTGAAAAGCAGAAGTATGCTGCATCTGTTATACTGTTGGCTTCGTGTTTGTACACCCATGTGGGCATGGGGCCTACAGCGTTGTGTGCATTCGGACTGTATAGTATACTCTGCAGAGAGAGATTAAGAAAAGCAGCAAAGGTGATTGGGGCATCTTTAGTGCTGTATATACCGTGGGCAATACATCTTATAGCAAACATGGAGAGTTTAGCCGCAAATTCCCCTCCATCGAGCGGTCATTTCATGGTGTTCCCGTGGGTTCTGGGGATAATTGGGGCACTGATTTGTATACAGAGGAAGAAGGAGTTTCTCATCCCTGTGTGT
>JGI2171J19970_10000303_pt1 | contig 24886 bp, 37 predicted proteins | sample DeeMarSWOR324_28_FD_19970 | JGI IMG/M metagenome (IMG submission 19970) | reverse complement strand
TGATAGAAATCATCGGTTGAAGAACAGGAAATACAAGTCCAGCCGCTCGGTGGGTCAGCCCCATCCCAGAGTAAAATAAGATTTTCTGGTGCTGCTTTAATTGTTTGGGGTTTAGGTGGTATAGAGGGTTTTTCCCAAACCTGGGGCCAACCAGAAAAAATCCAGAGTATCATTAAACAAATAAGCAGGGAGGTTAAAAATTTCCTGAAAATCTTTTTAACGATTTTAACCATTATTTGATTCTATCAAAAAAAATTCAAAACAAAAACCCAAGAAAAATTCTTTGATAAACTCAGGATAAATTCTCGGGTTAAGGATTAAAAATTTATAAATTCAGATTACCTTTTTTGCCACCCTATTCGCTAAGGCAACGGGTTGGCAGAAACGCTTTAGCGTTTATGCCACTGGGGAGCTCGGCGAGCACGCTTCAAGCCTGGTTTTTTCCTTTCTCGCATTCTCGGGTCTCGAGTTAAAAAGCCGGTTTTTTTTAATCTTTTTCTAAATTCGGGGTTGAACTCAACCAGGGCTTGAGCCAAGCCATGTCTTATTGCTTCTGATTGAGCATTAAAACCTCCTCCCCTAACCAGAACTGAAACTTGAAATTTATCCTGGCATTTCATTATTTCAAGAGGAGATTGAGCTTTCTCTCGAAGGGTAGTAAGAGGAAAATAGACCTCTAAGGGTTTTTCGTTAATCAAAAACTTTTTTTCCCCACGAGTAAAAAGTCTCACTCTGGCTTTGGCTGTTTTTCTTCTACCAACTGCTTCAAAATAGCGGCTGAGTTTAGGTTTCTTGATAACTTTCTTTTCTTTTTGCTCTTTCTTGGCTTTTTTAGTTTTTTTCTTTTTTGTCTCTGTGGTTTCTCTTTTTCGGACCATATTACTCAAATTTTAATCTCTTAATTTGTTTTGCTCTTAATTTATTTTTTGGCAACATACCATAAATTGCTTTTTTTAGAACCTCAATTGGGTTTTTTTTAAAAAGTTTCTTGAGGGGAAGCTCTTTCAATCCTCCCAAATATCCTGAGTGGTAATAATATTTTTTTTGTCCTATTTTTTTTCCAGTAATTTTCATCTTCTCAACATTTTTAACGACAACAAAATCTCCCATATCTTGATAACGAACAAAATGGGGTTTTTGTTTTCCCTGTAAAAGGACGGCTATTTTAGTTGCCATCCGACCCAAGACCTGTCCCGAAGCGTCAATTGTATGGCTTTGCCTTTTCATTTTATCAACTCGATTATTGCCATTTTTGCTCCGTCTGCTTTTCTAGGTCCTAATCTTATTATACGGGTATAACCCCCTTTCCTATCTTTATATCTCGGAGCTATTTCATTAATTAATTTTTGAACAGTTTTTTTTGAAAAAAATTTTAATAAAATTCTTTTCGAGGTAAGGTCCTGTTTTTTAGCCCTGGTAATAAATTTCTCAACGAACCCAGAAACCTCCTTAGCTTTAGCTTCAGTAGTTTCAATTTTTTCATTCAAAATAAGAGCCCGGGAAAGCCCTTTTAAGAGGGCTTTTCTTTGGTCTTTTTTTCGGCTAAATTTTCTTTCTTTCTTTCTTTTTTTCATTACTTTTTAAGCGTTAAATCTATTTTTTGAAGAGCCTTTTTTATTTCTTTGACGGCTTTGGGACCAATACCCTTAAGGGTTGAAAGGTCCTGCTCTCGTTTTTTCAAAAGACCGGCCAAGGTTTTAATATTGTTCTCCAGAAGACTGTTTTGAGTTCTGGTAGAAATTTTTAAGTCCTCTATTTTAATTTTAGTTAAATCTCTTTCTGGTTCCTCTGCTTTCTTTTCTTCTTTTTTAAAAGTTTCTGAAATTAAGGAAAAATGTTTGACCAAAATTTCTCCTGCCTGACCCAAGACCTCCTGAGGAAGCATGGTGCCATCGGTTTCAATGTCTAAAAATAATTTATCAAAATCGGTTCGCTCCCCAACTCTTATATTCTCAACCTCAAAACTTACTCTTTTGATCGGACTAAAAATCGCGTCTAAAAGTATGGTTCCTATTTCTAATTTCTCTTTTTTTCTCATCTCCCTTGGAACATAGCCTACCCCTTTTTCAATTTGAATCTCGATTTCTAATTCGGCATTCTTTTTTGTAAGGGTAGCTATGTGGCAATCTTTGTTGACTAATTCTACCTGAGTAGGCCATTTAAAGTCAGAACCCTTCACTTCTTTCTCTCCTTTTACTTTCAAACTGGCTCTTTGGGGTTCATCTCCGTAAACCTTAAATCTCATCTGTTTAAGGTTTTGCATAATAAAAATTACATCTTCTAAAACACCGGGGATGGTCGAGAACTCATCGGGAACTCCTTTAATTTTCATCTGGGTTACGGCAGCTCCCGGTAAAGAAGAAAGCAAAACCCGCCTTAAACTATTACCAATGGTTACTCCGTATCCCGGGTAAAGGGCTTCTATTTCAAAACGAGCCCAGTTTCCTTTTTTTTCAACTATTTTAGGTTGAAGAGGGAAAGAAATCATACGTTGAAAACAGGTAACAATTCGCAAAGAACAAGAATTTTATTTTCTACTTCTTGTTTCTTGTTTCTTGTTTCCTGTAATTATCTTGAATAAAGTTCAAATATGGCTGATATTTCTACTGGCGGAAGAACTTCTTCGGCCTTTGGTAAATCCTTAACCTCTCCTTCTAATTTCTCAATGTTTACGCTTAACCAACTTGGGGGTGTATATTTTTTCAGGGTCATAGGTAGATGTTGAAACATTGCTTTTTTGGTAGAGGAGGGTCTAATTTTAATTTTGTCTCCCTTTTTCACTAAAAAACTAGAGATATTAACAACTATATTATTAACCAAAAAATGTCGGTGAGAAACCAGCTGTCTGGCCTGAGCTCGGGAAGAAGCAAATCCTAATCTAAAAACAGTATTATCTAAACGCCGCTCCAATTTTTGAATTAATTGACTGGCTGCATCTTCAACTCTTCCCCTTTTGGTTAAAATCTCTCTAACATAATTTTGGAATTGTCTATCCTTGAGATTGTACCAATATTTTAATTTCTGCTTTTCTGTCAATTCTTTACCATATTCAGAAGGTGGTTTCCTGCGTTTTTTTCCTTTCTGACCTGGGGGGTAGGGCTTTCTTATCATTGGACATTTTGACGAAAAACATCTTTCTCCTTTTAGAAAAAGTTTTACTCCCTGTCTTCTACAAATTTTACATTTTTCATCTATCTTCATATAATTCTGTAACGGGCTTCAGGTTTTATTTTAAACCCTTCTCGCTTTTGGTGGTCGACATCCATTGTGAGGAATTGGAGTAATGTCGGTTATTGAAGCTATATCTATACCACGAGTGGCAATTGAACGAGTTGCCGATTCTCGACCAGCTCCCACCCCTTTTACAAAAACGGCTATTTTCTCTATTCCTAATTTATTAATTATTGAACCCATTGCTTCGGCTGCCTTTGAAGCAGCAAAAGGAGTTCCTTTTTTTGTTCCCTTAAAACCGATGCTGCCTGCTGAAATCCAATGCAAAACATTACCCGCCACATCGGTTAGGGTCAAAATAGTATTATTATAAGAAGAAGAAATATAAAGCTTCCCCTCTCTAACTTTTTTGGGGGCTTTTTTAATTTCTTTTCGGAGTTTTGTCTCTATTCTTTCTTTCTCTTTTAAAAGCTCCTCTTCAGTTTTAGTGATAATACGTTTTTTTCCCATAATTATTTAGGAGCGGGAGGTAGTTTTCTACCACTGCCCACTGTTTTTCTAACATTTCCACGAACAGTTCTAGAATTGGTTCGGGTTGTTTGCCCTCTTGCTGGTAATCCTTTTACGTGGCGAATCCCTCTCCAGCTTCCTATGTCTTTTAATCTTTTAATATTCATCATTTTTCTTCTCCTTAACTCTCCCTCTATCGTATATTTCTTTTCAATAATCTCTCGAAGTTTACTAATTTCATCGGAGGTTAATTTAGATGCTCGGCGAGAAGGTTCAATTCCAGCTTGAGCTAAAATTTTCCTGCTCAAAGAAAGCCCTATTCCATAAATACGGTTCAAAGCAATGTCTATTTGTTTTTCTCTGGGGATATTAACCCCGGCTATTCTTGGCATGTTTCTTTTCCTCCTATTTTCTAATTCCTAGATTCTAAGTTCTAAAACTATCCTTGTCTTTGTTTGTGCTTGGGGTTTTTACAAATAACATAGACTCGTCCTTTTCTTCGGACGATCTTACAGTGTTTACAAATTTTCTTAACTGAAGACCTTACTTTCATTTAATTGATTCTCCCGAGATGGAAGAATGGTGAGCGTTGGCAAGAGCCGGAAACTAAAGGTATCTGGAGTAAGAAGAATTCATTTACCTCTATACACAATTCTGCCTCTTTTTTCATCATAAGAGCTCATTTCAACGGTAACCTTGTCTCCTGGCAAAACCTTTATTCGATATATTCTCAGTTTTCCAGCCAAATGAGCCAAAACCTCTCTTCCGTCATCCAGCTTAACTCGAAAATGAGTACTGGGTAGAGCTTCCAGAACTCTTCCCTGTTGCCTAGAAATTTGTTTCTTCATTCGTTATTAATAAAGCAATTTAGCAAAAATTCTTTAATTAGTCAACCAATAAACGGAGCTCGATTTTTTCTTCCTTCTGGGGAATTTTTTTTACCCAAAATGGCCAGAGTCTTACCGTAGCTTTAATAATATAGGGGTGATTTTCTAAAAAAAGTTGGGCTTCGACCAATGACTTCCCTTTCAGAGCCAATTTTAGGTTATTTTCATCTATTCTGGGATAAATTTTTGCCGCCACTTCACAAAAAAGAGTCATTTTACCGGACTCTAGGTCTACGACTCTGGGAGAATAGCTTTTTTTTAGACTTTCTTGATAAAGTGTTTTGTTTTCCGGAACTTTCAGAAGAATTAGTTGGAGGGCAAAATCTTCAAGGTCTTTTAATTTAAATACTAAGGCTGTTGATTTAACTTTAGCCTGGACGGTAAATTTCTCTATTTTTTCTTTGGATTGAGACGAGGAAGTAGTTTCAAGGATATCTGTTTTAATTGCATCTTCTAATAAAATAAAATTCAGAGGTGTTTTTTCATTGAGAAGAATTCTTAATTCCTCTTTTGCCTTTTTTATTACCTCCCCTATTGCCTTCTCAAAATCTTCTTGAGTAATCTGGGCAACTTCTTTTTTAGAACCTCCGCTCATTGGCTGAAAAGATTTACCATAAAAATAGGTATATAAAGGAGTTCCTACCAAGCCGGGTATTGAAAAAGTACTTGGTCCAATGTTAAATTCTTCCCCTGACTGGTCTGCCATTACCTTAACATCTAAAAATCCTGGTACCAAATTTTCTCCCTCATAACGCCCTCCCGGAACAGTGATTCTTTCAGTTGATCTAAATAATTTACCGTCTGCTGAAATAAAGCGAGTTTGAACCCGAAAGGTTTGAGGAGATGTTGAATAAGCATTATAAACCTGAATTATGCCTTCGGCTTTAGTTTCCTCTAACGTTTTACCAGAAGAGAGAAACTCCAATAAAACGGTTTTTTCCGCTTCGATAACCTTCCCGGGAATAATTTTGTTAAGAAAATCAGGTGCTTTGACTGTTTTATCTATAACCACCTCAACTTCCGAGGTTTTGAGTTCGGTCTCTGGCCCAATTTCTACCTCTGCTTTAGGTAGAGCAAAATAACAAAAAACCCCAACTAATAATAAAATTGAAATTAGAATTAAGAGCAAGGGTTTTTTAGAATAGAAAGCTGACCTCTTAGAAAGAGGTTGTCTTCTGTTTTCCGGCAGAAAGATTTCTTTTTTTTCTGCTTCTAATTTCTTTGGGGGTAAAATATCTAAGATTTTCCGAGCCATGTTATTTATTATATCAAACTTCGCCTCCCATGATAAAGATTATAATTTATCTGCCTTAGGGGGCGGGATTAAGGTGGCTCTAATTCTTCTTACTCCAGCCCCTGAAGACTCTTCTTTAACAATGTTAAAAAATCCTAATTCTAAGGTTCTTTGAACATGGGGGCCAGCACAAATTTCTTTTGAGAAATTATTGATAGAATAAACGGTTACCTTTTCAGGATATTTTTCTTTAAAAAAAGCTAGGGCTCCCTTTTTAATTGCTTCTTTATGGGGCATCTCTTCTTTCTTTATTTCTAAATCTTCTTTAATTTTTTGATTCACAAGATTTTCAACCTTTTTAATTTCCTCTTCTGTCATCTGTTTGGGATGGGAAAAATCAAACCTTAATCTTTCAGAAGTAATATCAGAGCCCATTTGTTTTACGTGGAGACCTAAAACCTCTCTCAAGGCTTGGTGAAGTAAATGGGTGGCCGTATGAAGTCTGATTGCCTCTGGGCTCGTTTCTTTTCCAATTCCACCAAATTTCTTTTCAACTCCGGCCCGGGAAATTTCCTGATGTTTCTCAAAAGCCTCTTGAAAGCCCTTTTTATTTGTTTTCAACCCTCTTTCTCGAGCTAATTCTTCGGTTAATTCCAAAGGAAAGCCATAGGTGTCGTAAAGATGGAAGGCATCCACACCGGAAATGTCTCCTCTGGCTGAAATTTTTTCAAATTGCTTCAGGCCCTTTTCTAGGGTTTTGCTAAATTTTTCTTCTTCGTTTTGGATAACAGTTAAAATATCGGCCTGTCTGAATTGAACTTCAGGATAAATATCTCTATAAATTTCAATCACTTTTTGGGCCAGGGGAATTAGAAAATTTTTAGGTAAATTTAAGATTTTTCCGTATCTTATTGCCCTTCTTAAAATCCTTCGTAAAATATAACCTTGCTCTACGTTGGAAGGTAAAATATCTTCGCTTGCCAAAAAAACAGCAGATTTTATGTGGTCGGCAATAACCCTCTTAGCCCTCTCATCCTTGCCGGGTATTTCTACCATAATAGGAAAAAACAAATCTGTCTCATAAACAGATTTTTTGTTCTGGCAAACCATTGCCAATCTCTCCAAACCCATTCCCGTGTCCACCCCTCTTTGTTTTAGGGGCGTTAATTGACCTTCCCGGTTTTGATAATATTCGTTAAAAACTAAATTCCAAAGTTCAATAAATCTATTGCAATCACAATTTGGTATACAGTTCGTTCCTTTTTGGCAGGGTTGAGAGGTCAAATCGTAGTGGATTTCTGTCGAAGGACCGCAAGGGCCTTCTAGACCGGTGGGTCCCCAAAAATTATCTTTTCTGTCAAAACCAAAAATTCTTTCTTTGGGAATTCCTAAGCTCTGCCAAATTCTTTTAGATTCTTTATCTTCGGGAACCCGGCCTTCTCCCTTAAAGACGGTAATCCAGATTTTTTCTTTTTCCAGACCCAGTTCCTGGACCAAAAAATCCAGAGCATATTTTACTGCCCCTTCTTTAAAATAATCTCCAAAACTAAAATTTCCCAACATTTCCAAAAACGTCAAATGCCTTTCGTCTCCAACCTCCCCAATATCAGAGGTTCTAAAACATTTCTGGCAAGAAGCCACTTTATTGCTAAAGGGAGAGCGCTTCCCCAGAAAATACTCCTTAAATTGCTGCATGCCAGCTGTGGTGAAAAGAACGGTGGTATCTGTTGGGATAAGAGATGAAGAAGCCACTATCTGGTGTCCTCTTTTCTCAAAAAAGGTCAGAAATTCTTTCCTCGGTTTTTTTGAAAGCATTCTATTTTTAATATTAACAAAAAATCAGTCTTTCGTCATCAGAAAATTTATTATTTTAAAAAGCCACTCAAGGTGGCATTTTATCGTTTTGGGTCTCGGGTTTCAGATTTCGGGTTTTTAGGTATATCTATCAGCAACAACCGAAGCAGCATAAGCTTCTGGTTTAATTTTGGGCTCAAATCCATTTCCTTTAATAAGCCCTGTTACCTCTTTAATCATATCCTTTGTCGCTCCATTTTCTCCAACATCAGCATGGATATAACGAAATTGATAGTGAGGAAGAATAGACAATCTTTCCATCTCTTTTTCTAAATCCGCTCTTAAAGTTAGCGCTAATTCGCAAGATAATAAAACTTCACCCAAAACTCTTTGCTGAAAATTATAAAATTTTCTTGAGGGGTATTTTATTTTTTTAAGGAAAAATCTCCCTCCTTCTCCTACTCTCAATATGACCACAGCCACTGGAAAATTAGGCTCCAGTTCAGAAGAAGAATCACAACCAACGATAATGTCGTAAAACTTATCTGGTTTCTGGTCAATATAATTTAAAATTTCTCTTATCACTCCTTTCAGTCTCAAATTTCCTTGGCTTGGATTATAAAAATAACCTTCTAAAAATCTATTATTCATGGTCTTTAATAATATAACAAAGATAGAGAAAAAATCAAGACTTGCTAACTTCTTTAACTATTTTACTAAATTCCTGGGCTTTCAAAGAAGCTCCCCCCACTAACAAACCATTCATTTTTGCACCCCTTATATATTTTAATGCGTTTTGAGAAGTAACGCTTCCGCCGTAAAGTATTCGAGTTTTCCTGGAAAGGGATAATGAATATCTTTTTTTTAATACCTGGCGAATAATAAGAGATTTAGTTAAAGTTGTATCAACCTCACAGGGTTTTCCCGTACCAATTGCCCAAACAGGTTCATAGGCAATAATTATATTCCTGGCTTCTTTCTCTTTTATGTCCTTTAATCCTTTACTAATTTGAGAGTTTAATGTTCTTAGGCCCTGCCCCTCTCTTTTCTCTTTTTGAGTTTCTCCAATACAAAAAATTGGTTTGAGACCGGCAGCTATAGCAGCTTTCATTTTTTTTGCTATCATCTCGTTAGTTTCTTTTAAATGCCCTTTTCTTTCTGAATGACCAATTATTACGTATTTGCAACCCAAACCCTTTAACATCTTAGCTGAAATTTCTCCGGTAAAAGCGCCTTTTTCTTCCCAAAAACAATCCTGGGCCCCCAATCTGAAACCTGAAGCCCGAAACCTGAAACCGGAAAGATAAACAAAGGGGGGACAAATTACCACTTCCACTTTTTTAATATTTTTGACCCCTTTTTCTATTGTTTTCAAAAGCTTTTGAGCTTCAGCTAAAGTTGTAGGGTTGCATTTCCAGTTGGCGACGATAAGCGGTTGCTTCATGAATTCATTTTCTTTTAGCCCGTACTATTCCGAATGAAGTGAGGAATTAGTATCGGGGCAATTGGCAACAATTAAAGGTTTCATTTTATTTTTGTTCTCTTAGATATTGAGCTGCGCTTTCTGGCTCAATTGTTGAAATTTCCATTCTGGTGCCTATCTCAAACCCGGCCGGAATGGCGGTTTTTGGTAAAATAGTCCAATGCCAGTGGTAATGGTCGTATTTTTTACCATCACAGGGAGCAGTATGCAAATAGAAATTGTAAGGTGGATCATTGAGGGCTTTGTGAAGTTTATTTAAGGCTACTTGAAAAGCCTGTGCTAAGCTCCATTTTTCTTGTTCTGTTATTCTTTCAAAATAGGCCAGGTGTTTCTTAGGAGAAATAATGACTTCAAAAGCGGCTTTTGAGGCAAAGGGGCAAATAACCAAAAATTCTTTATTTTCAAAAACCACTCTTTTTTTTATTTTCTGCTCCCATTTATTCATCTCACAATAAATACATTTTTTATTTTTTTTGAAATACTCTCCAGAGTTCACCAAGGCTTTTTGTAAATCAACATCAAGTAAGGGAGTGGTAATAATTTGAGAGTGAGGATGAGGCTGGGAAGCTCCGGCTTCTGCCCCGTGATTATGGAAAATCGAAATATAATTAACGTGCGTTTTTTTCATCAAATCTAAATATCTTTTTTGGTAAGCAGCGAATACTTCTTTTGTTTGAGAGATTGTAAAATGAGGGAAATGTTTTTGGTGGGATCTTGTCACCACCAATTCGCAAAAACCCGAAGCTCGCATTTTTTGATAAAATTTTCCCTCGGTTTTTTTCTCTAACTTAGGAGAGGGTAAAAGGGCAGGAAATTTATTGGGAACAACAATGGTAGTCCAGTCCTTAGGAATTCCTTTATCTAACGGCATTTCTTTAGCTTTAGAAAAAATTAAAAGAGGTTTTTCCTGGCTTTCTATCTGACAGAAGGGACAAAGTTTGGGAGGAATTTTGATTTCTCTTCTCTTTTCTTTCTTGAACATCTCAGGTCTTTTAGCTCTACCGGTCGCAATGACAACCCAATCTTTAGAAACCAAATCAAAACGAAGCTCTGATGGGAATTTAATTTTTGGTCTTCTAATCATATTTTTTTGTGATAAGATTTTGCCTGATTCTTAAAAGATCAAGGCCCATTTTGAACATTGATTTAAATTTAACTTTGCTTGCCGGGTCATTTTTCCAATAAATTGGTATTTCCTTTATTTTATATCCCAGTTTTTTGGCAATTACTAACATTTCAGGATCAAAAGCAAAGCGATTGATTTTACATCGAGGAAAAACATCTTCGGCTGCTTTTTTTGTGAAACACTTAAAGCCACACTGGCTATCTTCAATTTCCCAGAGACCAACAATTATTTTTCGTAAATATTTAAAACTTTCACCAACCAATCTTCTTAAAGAAGACTGAGGTGGATCAAGAACCGCTCCCTTTATATCACGAGAACCAATAACAATTTCAAAGCCTTCTTTTAGGTGGAGCCATATCTTTTCTATCTGACCAATTGGTGTCGAATTATCAGCATCGGTAAAAATCCTATATTGCCCCTGGGCTTTTAACATTCCTTCTCTTACCCCAAATCCCTTGCCTTGATTCTTTTTATAATCAAGTACTTTCAGGTTTTTGATTTTCGGAATGAGTTTTTGGACAATCTCAACAGTTTTATCAGTTGACCCATCAGAAACAACAACAATTTCGTAATTAAAATTTTGTTTTTGCAAATAATTATTAATTTCAGCTAAAGTTTGGGGGAGTCTTTTCTCCTCATTATAAGCAGGAATAATAACCGACAGATAAATTTTCTCTAACATATTAATTGATTTTAACACAGAATTGAAAAACAAAAAAGGTAAAAGTATAAAACTTTTACCCTGACTGAAAAGAACCGTGGAAAATAGTTTTCTTTAGTAAATCTCTACTTCTTCGAGGTTGGCAACAGCGTGTCCTTTACCATCAAATGTCATTGTGATTTTTGGTATAATCTCAAGATTCTTGAAGCTCCAAACCAAATTGTGAGGCAGTTTATCTCTGATTCTCATTGCTTCTTCCAGGTGTTTTTCTTTGTGTTCTTCTTGGGTTATCTGACCTTTACAATCCGGGCAGCTACTGACACCCATTCGCATCTGGCCAACCTTTTCACTTAACCCGTGAACTGTTTCCAGGAAGTCTTTTAACTTCATTTTCTCCTCCCTTTTCTTGTTTTTTTTAATATATCATCGCAATCTTGTCAAGACCTCTGGCCCCTTTTTTAATTTGTGTGCGGAAAGATTTCCCGCACAGTTTCAAAAAGTGAGGTTATTCCAAATTTGTTAGTATCTTGGGTCCTTTTTTTGTTACGGCTATTGTGTGTTCAAAATGAGCAGAGAGAGAGCTATCTTGAGTTTGAAAACCAAACCCATCTTTTGTTTTTTTGAGTTTCCAATCACCTATAGTCACCATTGGTTCCAAGCAAAGAACCATGCCTTCTTTAATTTTGGGACCGGAATCTCTTTTCCCATAATTTAAAATCCTGGGTTCTTCATGTAATTCTCTGCCAATTCCGTGACCGCAAAGCTCTCTAACCACATTAAATCCCTGACTCTCTACGTATCTCTGAATTGTGTTTCCGATATCGCCAAAAGTATTACCGACTTTTGTTTTTTTGATGCCTCTTTTTAGGGATTTTTTTGTTACTCTAATTAATCTCTGGGCTTCTAGAGAAACTTTTCCAACGGGCAGAGTAAAGGCCATATCACTATGAAAACCCTTATAGAGCATTCCGATATCTAAAGATAGAATATCTCCTTTTTTTAATTTTCTTTCTGAGGGCGGGCAGTGAACGAGTTCCTCGTTTATAGAGACACAGAGGGTTTTGGGATATCCTTCATATCCTTTGAAAGAGGGTTTACCTTTGTATTTAAAAATCAGGGTCTCTGCGACCCTGTCTAATTCCTTGGTGGTTATTCCCGGCTGAACTCTTTTTACCAATTCTCCCGCAATCTTTGCCAGAATTTTACCACCCTCTGCCATTATTTCAATTTCCTTTTTGGACTTTATTGAAATCATCTTACCAATCTAACGAGGAAAGACCTCGTTACATTTGCTGGGACTATTTGGTTCCTAGGACTTTTAGAATATTTAGGAAAACATCTGCCGGGGATGGTGAACCATTAATTTTTTTCATCTCCAGTTTTTCTTTTTTGAAAAAATTAATCAAGGGAAGGGTTTTTTCTTTATATTCCTTTAATCTCGTCTGAATTATCTCGGGAGTATCGTCTTTACGGAGAATTAATTTTGAGCCATCTAAGGGACATTTAGTCAGTTTAGCAGTTTCTTTCGAATAGACTATTGGATGTCGCATCAACGTGCAAGTTCTTCGGTGGGAATTTCTCCAAATAGACTCTTTTGCGCTTAACTCAATTAAGATTATACTGATATTTTCTTTTCCGTATAATCTCTTAAAAAGGGGAATCATTTCTTTTGCTTCGTATAAAGTCCTGGGGGAACCAGAAGTTACTATCCCCTTTCCCTCTCTGGCTAATTCTTTCACTTTGTTTTTAATCCAAAAAGCAATCAAAGGGGAGCTCATAAGTTCCCCTTCTTCTCTTATTTTTTTCTCCTTGGCAAGAAAATATTTTCTCCCCCCCACAACCACAAAATCATTTTTTTTTATATTGACTAAATTTTTCTCAATAATCTTGCTGGTTTCAAGATGATAGAGGTCAAATTTTTCTGCTAAAAGACCGGCCTGGGTTCCTTTGCCAGCTCCTGGAGGTCCCATTGCTATTATTACTTTGGGTTTTTTAGAAGGTTTCATATTCTCTCATTTGTAATTGGGCATTAATCTGGCGCATGGTTTCTAAAACTACACTGACCACAATCAATAAGGAAGTTCCCCCAATTAAAAAACGCAAAACCATTACACCCGTTACCCGACCGATAATTGAAGGCATGACAGCAATCACTCCCAAAAACAAAGCTCCAAAAGGAAGAATGCGATTTAAAATATAATAGAGAAAATCGGCTGTAGAGCTTCCCGGTCTGATGCCAGGAATGAAACCGCCCATTTTCTTTAAATTATCAGCTATTGTTGTAGGATCAAAAGTTACGGCGGTATAAAAAAAAGTAAAGGCACAAACCAAAATAAAGTACAAAATTTCATAGACCAGGGGATCCTGAAAAAAATTGCCTACCTGCTGAGCGATCTGACCTACGGTTCCTTCTGTTCCTGCTAAAAAATTAGCAGCCATTGAAGGTAAAAGCAAAAGTGATAAAGCAAAAATTATTGGCATGACTCCTGCCGGGTTAATATTAAGAGGTAAGAAAGTGGAGACTCCTCCATAAAGGCGTGTTCCTCTTATTCTTTTGGCATAAGAAATCGGAATATTGCGCCTGCCCTCGTTTACTATCACTACCCCAGTAATAATAACAAGAGCCATGGCAAAAAAAATTAAATAAGAAGGAAGCTGGCTTGGGTCCCATTCTACTATAATCTGCAAAATGTTGCGGGGAAAATCAGCTGCGATTCCTGCAAAAATCAAAAGAGAAACCCCTTCTCCAATACCCTTCTCGGAAATAAGCTCTCCCATCCACATTAAAAGCATGGTGCCAGCGGTTATGGTCATGATTGAGGTAAAAAGCAAGGTGGGAGAAAGAACGCCAATTACATTTTGGCGCTGAAAAAGACCAAGCATTGCATAACCCTGAAGAGCAGCTAAAGGAACGGTGGCTACTCTAGCATACTGAGTAAACTTCTGACGACCGGCTTCTCCTTCTTCTTTATAAAGATTTTCTAATTGAGGGAAAATCATTGTTAAAAGTTGAAAAATAACGGTAGCCGTAATATAAGGACCCAATCCCAACATAACAACAGAAAGTCGATCGAGGGCTCCTCCGGTAAAAATATTCAAAAGACCGAAAATCTGAAATTGCTCAAAAAAGGTTTTCAAGTTTTCAGAATGAATTCCGGGAATTGGAATATTAGCCATTATTCGAAAAATTGCAAAAGCACCTAAAATAAAAAGGATTTTATTCCGGAGTTCCCGAATTTTAAAAATTTGAATAACTTTATCCAGCATAAATTATTTAATGGTACCACCGGCTTTTTCTATTTTCTCCTGAGCTGTTTTAGAAAACTGGCAATCCTCTATTTCAAGGGGTTTGGTTATTTTGCCCCTTCCCAAGATTTTTACCCGAGGTACCCTTCCTTTAATTCTACGAATTAAGCGCTTTTGAAGCAAACTCTGGGGGTTAGCTTTCTCGTTAGGTTTAAAATTTTTATCAAGAATGTCCAGATTTAACACTTCTATTTCTTGTTTTTTTCCGCTAAATTTGTGCCCCCTTAATTTAGGGTATCTTTTAATGAATACCCGAATCGCAGGCTTGAGTTTAGTACCTGCCCTGGCTTTTTGTCCTTTTATTCCTCGACCAGAGTAAGTACCCCTTTTTCCTCCTCGACCCACTCTTTTCTTTTTTTTAAATTTGTGCCTCGGACGTAGCTGGTGTAATTGCATATTAAAAAAAACTTTACCTATTACTTGTAGCTTTTAATTTTTTTAATGCCTTGATTGTGGCTCTGGCATTATTTAATTTATTGCTGGTTCTACCCAAGATTTTTGATGAAATATTTCTTATGCCACCCAAAGCACAAACAACTCTTATGGTACCACCTGCCATCAAACCTCTCCCTTTTCTCTGAGGTTTTAACAAAACCCTAGCTGCTCCAAATTTAGCTTTCACTTCATGGGGAATGGTATCTTGGATAATTGGAATCTCAATAGAATTTTTTTTGGCTAATCGAGTGGCTTTCTCAACAGCCTGAGCAACATCAAGACCTTTTGCCACGCCCACGCCAACTTTTCCTGCTTTATTTCCAACAACCACCACCGCTCGAAAATGAAGGCGGCGACCACCAGCTGTCATTCTTTCAACTCGGGTTAAATCCAAAAGTTTAGATTCAAGCTTCTCTTCTTTCCTTGCCCTCTCTATTGTTTTGCCAGAGGATGGTTTTTTAATTTTTGGTTCTTTTTCTGCTGTCATAATTAGGATTTAGAATCGGAGCCCTCCTCTCCTTGCTCCCTCGGCCAATGATTTCACTCTTCCGTGATATTTATAACCCCCCCTATCAAAAACCACTTTTGTGATTTTCTTTTTGTCTGCTTTTTCTGCAATAAGTCTTCCTACCTGATAGGCCAGGGCAACCTTACCAGATCTTTTATCTTCTTTATTATCTTTCTCTAAAACTGTTTTTTTATCTTGGATTTTGGGTTTTTTAATTTCTAAATCTGAAGCAACCACTAAGGTGTAACCTTTTTTATCGTCAATCAGTTGAGCAGAAATGTGTTTATTGGAACGAAAAACACAAAGGCGAGGTTTTTCTTTGGTACCAAATATCTTTGCCCTTACTCTTTTTTGTCTTCGATATCTTTTTTCTTGTTTGGTTGAAGTCTTCATTGTTTAGAATGGAAATTTATCCTTAATAATTAGCCTGCGGTTACGGCCTTCTTACCTGCTTTTCTTCGAACTACTTCTCCAAAATATCTAATTCCTTTACCCTTATAAGGTTCCGGGGGTTTCACTTTTCTTATCTGAGCTGCTATTAGAGAAACTTTTCCTTTATCAATCCCCGAAACAGTAATAATATTTTTTTCAACTAAAAATTTTACATTCTCTGGAGCTTTTATCCGAACGGGATGAGTAAAACCAACCTCTAATATAAGATTGTCTCCCTCTGTCGAAGCTTTAAAACCTATTCCTTCTATTTCCAATTGCTTTTCAAAACCTTCGGTCACACCCTTAACCATGTTAAAAAGTAGAGACCTAAACAATCCCCAAAGAGCTTTACTTTTTTTTATTTTAGTTTTGGGCGAAAGAAAAATTTTATTTTCTTTTGCTTCAACCTTAATTTCGGGTCGAACTTTCTCTTGAAGTTCGCCCTTAGGCCCTCGAATAATTACTTTTTGGCCCTCTATTTTTACCTCAACATGTTCTGGAATTTGAATTGGTTTTTTACCTACACGAGACATAATAATTACCAAATTTCACAGATTACTTCTCCTCCTAATTTTTGTTTTCTAACTTCTTTATCGGTTTTAATGCCTTTTGAAGTAGAAATTATTAACATTCCATATCCCCCCCTAACTTTCTTTATACCTCGCCATGAACTATAAATTCTTTGGCCTGGTTTTGAAATTCTTTTCAGACCGGAAATAGCGGCTTTACCATCAACATATTTTAGAGTAATCTCAATGACTCTTTGAATCTTTCGTCCTTTTCTCTCAACCTTCTCAACGAAACCTTGTTTTTCTAAAATTTTAGCGATTTCATATTTTATTTGAGAAAAAGGAATAGAAATCGTGGATTTCGACACGGCCTGAGCATTTCTTATTTGATTGAGCAAATCGGCAATTGGGTCCATGTTTTTTACCAACTAGATTTTTTAACTCCGGGAATTAAGCCTTTATTAGCCATTTCTCTAAAACAAATTCGACAAAGCCCAAACTTTCGCAAATATCCCCTTGCCCTCCCACACCTAAAACAACGTCGAACAACTCGAGTTTTGAATTTGGGCTTCTTTTGAGATTTGGATATTTTTGCTTTAGTGGCCATTTTTTAAAATCTTTTAACTGGCTTTTATGGGAAATCCGAATACTTTGAGTAATTCTATCCCTTCTTCTCTATTTCGAGTCGTTGTTACTATAGTGATTTCTAATCCAAAGATATTTTTAGCTTTTTCAGGTTGTATCTCGGGAAAAGTAATGTGCTCTCGAATGGCAATAGTAAGGTTTCCACTCTTATCTACTGATTTTTGAGGTATTCCCTGAAAGTCTCGGGATCTAGGGAGGGTAACGTGAATTAACCTTTCTAAAAAATCGTACATTTTTTTACCTCTCAGAATAACGCAAGCTCCCAGGGGCATTCCCTTTCTTGTTTTAAAAGCAGAAATAGCTTTTTTAGCTCGGGTTAAAATAGGAAATTGTCCGGTGATTAAGCTAAAACTTTGTAAAATGTATTCGTAAATTTTTTTCTGCTCTTCTGATGTTTTGCCAGCCACCAATCTTCCAAAACCGGTATTTATCACAACCTTTTCAATGTTGGGAACTGCCATGCTGCTAGAATAGCCAAATTTTTCTTTCATAGCAGGAATTACCTCTTTTTTATATTTTTCCTGTAGGCTCATCATATAGTTTTACCACATTTTTTACAAAACCTATATTTTGTCTCACCCGCTATTTTATAACCAACTCTTGTTGTTTCTTTGCATTTCGGGCAAATAATTTTTGCATTGGAAACATCGATGGGAGCGGGTATTTCTACAACCTCACCCTTTTCCCCGGTTTTCCTGGCTCTCTGGTGTTTTTTTCTCAGATTTATTCCCTCAACTACAATCCGCCTCTCTGCTGGAAAAGCTTTTAAAACCTTACCCTTTCTACCTCGATATTTTCCTGAAATTATGGCGACTTGGTCATCTTTTTTTATTCTCATACCGTTTCTTCTGCCATGGCGGCAACTTTATCAAAACCCTTTTCTTTTATCTCCCTTGCAACGGGACCCGAAACCCTTCCTCCTTTGGGCTCTTTTGTTTTCCCCTCTAGAATCACACAGGCATTATCATCAAATCTAATATAAGAACCATCTGGTCTTCTAAAATTCTGTTTCTGTCTAATAATAACAGCTCTTACTACTTCATGTTTTTTAACCTGTCTCCGGGGTTCGGCATCTTTTATCGTTACCACAATTACTTCTCCAATTTGGGCATATCTTTTGCGAGTACTACCCAAAACACGGATGCATTGAGCAACCTTAGCTCCGGTATTATCAGCAACTTTTAACATTGTTCGAGGTTGTATCATAATTCAGTGAACAGAAAACAGTAAACAGAGAACAATAATTTTTCAAGCTTTTTATGAAGATGATTTTGCCGTTTGTTCTTTGTTCTTTGTTTTCTGAATCTTTTGAATTGCTCGCCATCTTTTTTCTTTGCTGATCGGTCGGCATTCCTCGATAATCACCCTATCTCCAACCTTATATTCTCCTTNCTCGTCATGGGCTTTGTATTTTTTTTGGGTTTTATATCTTTTTTTATATTTGGGGTGTTCTTTAACGCTTTCTACCTTAACCACAATTGTCTTTTGCATTTTATTTGAAACAACTACTCCTTTTAATTTTTTTTTGGGCATATTATTTAATCTTACTTACTTTCTTTTATAATAGTGAGAATTCTCGCAATATCTTTTTTCAGATGACGAATCTCTCTTACGTTTTTTACCTGCCCCGAAGCTAAATCAAAGCGCAAATTTCTTAATTTTTCTCGTTTCTGCAACAAGAATTTTTCTAATTGTCCCTTTGTTTTTTTTCTTAGTTCAACTGTTTTCATATCAAATTTTTAACTTATTTTTGGACAAATTTTGTCTTAATCGGTAATTTATCAGCTGCTTTTTTGAAGGCTTCTCTGGCTACTTCCTCTTTAACTCCTTCTAATTCGAAAATGATGCGACCGGGTCTAATGGGATAAGCGTAGTGATCAACCTTTCCCTTTCCTCCTCCCATTGGAACTTCGGTTCCCTTCCTAGTAATTGGTTTATCTGGAAAGATTCTAATCCAGAGTTTTCCTCCTTTTTTTAAATATCGTAAAATGGCGCGCCTGGCAGCTTCTATCTGACGAGAACTAATCCAACGCGTACCCATACTTTTTAAGCCAAAAGAGCCGAAATCCAATGTGGTTCCTCTCATTGCCCGACCCTTTGACCTTCCCTTGTGCCATTTTCTATGTTTTACTTTTCTGGGCATTAAGATTGCCATGTCTTTTTCTTTGCAAAGTTTAAACTATTAAAGATTTAATGTTTAGATTCATGATTAATCAAATTTTTCGCCTTTATATATCCAGACTTTAATCCCAATTACTCCATATGTACAATTAGCTTCGGCCTGAGCAAAATCAATATCAGCTCTCAGACTCTGGCGGGGTAGTTTTCCTCGTTGTAACCACTCCCTTCGGGCAATTTCTATACCATTTAATCTGCCCGAAATCTGAATTCGGCAACCTTTTACTTCCTTAGAATACATAACCTTATCCAGAGTTTGTTTTAAAACCCTTCGGTAACGAATTCTTTTTTCGATTTGCTGGGCTATCCATTGGGCAGTGAGGACAGCGGAAGACCAGGGGTCTTTAATTTCTTGAATCTCTAATTTTAATTCTTTTCTTTCTTTACCTTTAAAAATTATTTTTTCTAATTCCTTTTTCAAATCTTCAATTCCCTTTCCTCCGCGACCAATTATAAACCCGGGTCTCAAAGTAGAGATAATCACGTTGGTTTTTCCTGGAAAACGCTCGATTTCAATTCTCCCTATTCCGACTTTCTCCAGTTTTTTCTTTAAAAAATTTCTAATTTTAAAATCTTCCTCTAAGTATTGAGGAGTTTTCTTTTTATAAAACCCTCGAGAATCCCAGTCAGTGATTTTTTTTATTCTAAATATTTTTTGATGTACTTTGTGAGCCATGGTTTTATCCAAATGCTTTTCTTCTAAAAATTCTTTTTATTCCTTTTTCAATTTTTGGCTTTTTACCTATTAATTCTGGTTTAAATTTAGGTTTCTCTATCTTAGCTTCCTTTTCTTTAATTTCTTTTTCCGCCTCCCCGACTTTTTTCTTCTCAATTCTTTGTTCTTTTATTTTTTTTGGTTTTTTGGAAAGCTCATCTAAAATTATTGTAACATGAGAAGTTCTTTTCTGAATCTCAAAAGCCTGTCCCCGAGCTCGAGCACGCCATCTTTTCAATGTTGGTCCCTCATCAACTAAAATTTTTGATATATAGAGATTCGGTTCTTCTAATTGAAAATTATGGGTAGCGGAAGCTATGGCTGATTTTAAAAGCTTCAACAGGGGTTTAGTCGCTTTCTTGCGAGTAAAACTCAAAATGGTTTGAGCTTTCTCAACTGGTTTGCCTCGAATTAAGTCTGCAGCTAATCTTACTTTACGAGGAGCAATCCTTAAATAGCGAAGTTTGACTTTAACCGGCATATTATTCAGTGGCTTTCTTTAATTTTTCGGTCTCTTTTTCTGAGGTCTTAGCCTCAATCTCTCTTTGCATTCTTCCTCCGTGTCTGGCAAACTTTGTGGTCGGAGAAAATTCACCAAGCTTATGACCAACCATGTCTTCGGTCGCTTTGACCGGGATAAATTCTTTTCCATTATACACTCCAAAAGTAAAACCAACCATTTCCGGAGTAATGGTACAAGCTCGAGACCAGGTTTTTATCATCTCACCCGTTCCAGGTTTCTTTCCTTTAATTTGCTTTAATACATTTTCGTCCACATGAGGACCTTTTTTTAAACTTCTTGCCATGGTTTAAAATAATCTTATTTCTTTTTCTTTTTTCTTCTTTGAATTATATATTTATCGGTCCATTTCCTTCTTCTAGTTTTAACTCCCGAGGCGTGCTTTCCCCAAGGAGTCTTTGGGTATTTTAATCCAATTGGGGCTTTCCCCCCACCTCCTCCTCCATGAGGATGATCGGGTGGGCTCATTGCAGAACCTCGAACAGTTGGTCGCCAACCCCTAAGTCGACGAATCCCTGCTTTTCCAATCTTCTCAAAACGATGTCGGGGATGAGAAATCTGGCCAATTGAAGCAAAAGAATCTAGAGGAATTTTTCTAATTTCTCCCGAGGGCATTTCTAAATGACAGTATTTGCCTTCTTTTGCCAAAATAATGGCAGCCGTCCCTGCCCCCCTTACTAACCGTCCTCCTCTACCGGGAATAATTTCGATGTTGTAAACCTGAGTACCAACCAGAAGGTTCTTCAATTTTATTCGATTTCCAGGTTGAATTTTAGTCTCTTCAGAACAGATTACTTCGTCCCCCACCTTTAAATCTTTAGGTGCTAATCGGTATCTTTTCTCTCCATCTTTATATTCTAATAGGGCAATATAGGCAGTTCGATTCGGGTCATATTCCAGGGCAATGACTTTGGCTGGCATATCCATTTTTTCTTGTCCAAAATCAATAATGCGATAGAGTCTTTTCACGCCTCCTCCGCGATGCCGAATAGTAATACGTCCTGCACTTCCTCTGCCTGCCTTTTTTTTCAAAGGTAAAAGCAGCCTCTTTTCAGGTTCCTTTTTAGTTAATCTTGATTTTGTTTTTTTGGTTTTTGCCATTTTCTCTTAAGTTTGTGGATTTGGGTTAAATGTTTTGGGATTATCTGGGAATTAACTCAATTTTTTGTCCCTTTTTTATTTTAACTATGGCTTTTTTATATCCTTTTTTAAAGCCGGAAATTCGACCCAATCTTCTTTGTTTTTTAGGAATGTTAATAATCTGAACTTTTGCTACATTAACATCATAAAGGGTTTCTATTGCTTTTTTGATTTGGTTTTTATTTGCCCGTTGACTAACCTTAAAAATATATTGATTTTGAGAAACCAAATCAGTAGCTTTTTCTGTAATATGAGGTTCTTTTAAAACTCGGTGGGCTAACTTTGATATTTTTGGAGCTTTTTTCTCTTTCTTTTTAACCTTAACCTCGGGTATTTTTTTGACTCCCTCTTTCTCCTTTGGTTTTCTCGCCCTTTTTTTCTTTTTGAAAACATCTAATATCGTCATAAATCAGTGAACAGAAAACAGTAAACAGAGAACAATAATTTTTCAAGCTCTTTATGAAGATGATTTTGTTACTTGTTTCTTGTTTCCTGTCTAATGAATGTTTCTTTTATTACTTTTATTGTCTCTTGGGGCATAATTAAATATTTAAAGGAAAGTAAATCTAAGGCGTTCAGGTTTCTTGCCTCAATGGTTTCAACCTGGGGAAGATTTCTGGTAGCCAAAATTATATTTTTATTAAGCCGGGGTAGAGCCAGGAGAACGCTTCCTTGTTTAAACTTTAAGTTCTTAATAATCTTTGCCATTTCTTTAGTTTTGGGTTTAGCTGTTTCTAATTTATCTAAAATTAAAAGTAATTTATTTTGGGCTTTGGTAGTTAAAACCATAAAAAGGGCTTTCCTTTTCATTTTTCGAGGAATTTTCTTTTTAAACACTCTTTCTTTGGTGGGGCCGAAAGTTATTCCTCCTCCTCGCCAAAGCGGGGAGCGTATGGAACCGTGACGAGCTCGACCAGTGCCTTTCTGGCGCCAAGGTTTTCTTCCTCCACCCGAAACCTCTCCCCTATCTTTAGTATGAGCTATTACTTTCCTTCGATTGGCCATCTGGGAAGTTACTACTTGATGAATCAAATCAGAATTAACTTCTACGCCAAAAATCTCTTTAGCCAATAAAATCTCTCCTGTTTTTTTTCCTTCTTGATTATAAATTGAATATTTCATCTAAGCGAAGGAGTTGATTTTTCTGAACTTATTTCTAATAACGTCCCCTTTCTGCCGGGAACCGCTCCTTTGATTGCCAGTAAATTTTTATCTTTATCAACTTCGACCACCTCTAAATTTTTTACCGTAATCCTTCCTCCACCCATTCTACCTGGCATTTTTTTTCCCTTTATTACTCTCTGAGGAAACATAGAGCCCACTGAACCCGGGGTTCGCAACTCGTGCTTTGTTCCTCGAGTGGCTGGTCGACCAGCAAAATCCCATCTTTTCACAACCCCCTGGAACCCCTTACCCTTAGTAAGACCAGAAATCTTAACAGTATCTCCTTTTTGAAAGGTTGAAGCATCAATTTTTTGACCAACTTTAAAGTCCTTAGTTTTGTCTTTAAATTCTTGAAGATATCTAAAAGCCTTACCTTTCATTGTTTTTTTTATCTTTTTTTTCTTTTCGATTTTTTTAAAACCTATCTGAATAGCTTCATATCCGTCTTTCTCTTTGGTTTTGATTTGAGTTACTTCACAGGGACCTGCTTCAATCAAAGTCACGGGTAAAATGTGACCCTTTTCAGCAAAAATCTGACTCATTCCAATTTTTTCTCCTAAAATAAATTTCATAATCGCTATACTAATTTACGAATGCATTCTAATGATACAAATATTATTATTTTAACATAAAACTGGGCGCTAGCCCAGTTTTCCTTAGACTAGTTTAATATATTCGTAAAATTATTTTTTTTGAATGTAATTTTTGAGATAAAATTCCATGTTATTATATTCGTAACGTTCGTATCAATTCGTATATTGGTATTGATTTTTACATTTTGATTTCAATACTTACTCCAGTAGGTAAGGTTAAACCCATTAGGGCATCAATTACTTTTGGGGTTGGATTTAAAATATCAATCAATCTTTTATGAATTCTCATTTCAAATTGCTCTCGCGAATCTTTATGAACAAAGCTTGACCTATTCACCGTATATTTGTGAATCTCTGTGGGTAAAGGTACGGGACCTAAAACCTCTACTCCGTAACGGGAAGCGGTCTCCACAATCTGGCGGGCACTATTGTCAATAACCTTGTGGTCGTAAGCTGAAAGTTTAATTCTGATTTTCTGCCCCACCTCTTTTTCTTTCTTTACCTGCTTTGGACTAGCCATCTCTTACTCTTAATCTTATTTTATGATTATTATGATTTGGAAAAATTATATTATTTTATGATTGGATAGAATTATATTATTTTATGATTTTGGTTACTACTCCTGCCCCAACAGTTTTTCCTCCTTCTCTAATAGCGAAACGTTGTTTTTCCTCCAGAGCAATGGGGGCTATTAGTTTCACGGTTAAATTAACAGTATCTCCGGGCATAACCATTTCCGTACCCTCAGGTAGTGTAACATCTCCAGTAACATCAGTGGTTCTGAAATAAAACTGGGGTTTATAACCCTTAAAGAAGGGTGTGTGTCTACCACCTTCTTCTTTGGTTAAAACATAGACCTCGCCAATAAATTCGGTATGAGGAGTAATAGAACCTGGTTTGGCTAACACCTGACCTCTTTGAACGTCTTCTTTTTTAAGCCCTCTTAATAAAACTCCAACATTATCTCCGGCTCTTCCTTCTTCGAGAATTTTTTTGAACATCTCAACACTTACTGCGGTTGTTTTAACCGTGGGTTTAAAACCAATTAATTCTACTTCTTCATTAGCTTTCACTATTCCTCTCTCAATTCTTCCGGTGGCTACTGTTCCACGACCGGCTATTGAGAAAACATCCTCAATTGCCATTAAAAATGGTTTATCCATTTCTCTAACGGGTTCTGGAACATATTCGTCGATAGTTTTGAGCAAATCTAATATTGGTTTTGCATCTTCGTCTTCAATAGATTTTGCTTCCAAGGCTTTCAGGGCAGAGCCCCGAATTATGGGGGTTTTTTCTCCGGGAAATTCATATTTTTTCAAAAGCTCTCTAATTTCTGATTCAACCAAATCAATAATTTCGGGATCATCAACCATATCAACTTTATTCAAAAACACAACCAGAGAAGGTAGGCCCACTTGCCTTGCCAATAAAATATGTTCTCTTGTTTGGGGCATGGGACCGTCGGGAGCAGAAACAACCAAAACAGCTCCATCCATTTGAGCTGCTCCAACAATCATGTTTTTAACATAGTCAGCGTGTCCAGGGCAATCAATAAGGGCATAGTGACGCTTTTCGGTTTCAAATTCCATGTGAGAGACGCTAATAGTGAGACCACGAGCTTTTTCTTCGGGAGCTGCATTAATCTCATCGACCGTCTCCCCGGAACTTCGAAACCCTGCCATTGTTGCTACTTTTAAAATGGCCGCTGAAAGCGAAGTTTTCCCATGGGCAACGTGACCGATGGTTCCGATATTAACGTGGGGTTTTTCCCTTACAAATTTCTCTTTTTCTGCCATATTTTCGAATAACAGGTAACAAGTAACAAGAAACAGAATTTTATATTTTATTTTGTTCCTTGCTCCCTGCCTCCTATTT